>Ga0208522_1000361_pt1 | contig 30954 bp, 30 predicted proteins | sample ETNtaG_25_FD_185763 | JGI IMG/M metagenome (GOLD analysis project Ga0208522, IMG submission 185763) | Marine microbial and viral communities from oxygen minimum zone, Eastern Pacific Ocean - ETNP201302SV86 (SPAdes) (version 2) | ecosystem: Environmental > Aquatic > Marine > Oceanic ... | reverse complement strand
TTGTTGCCGTGGACGTGGCCGAAGAAATGCCGGACGCCTCGGTAGTAGCCGGGCCATTCCAGGACGGGGTAGTGCGACAGGAAGATCCGCTCGTCGCCGTCGTGGACCATCTGGGTCTGGTTGATCGAAACCCAGCTCCAGTCGTGGATGCCGGACCTGTCGTGGTTGCCGACGATCAGGTGCTTCTGTCCGGCAAGGCGGACGAAGATCTCGCGTGCCGCGTCCAGGGCTTTGAACGAAAAATCCCCGAGAAAGAAGACTTCGTCCTTGTCTGTCACCCGTTCGTTCCAGCGAGTGATCATCGCTTCGTTCATCTGGTGGACAGACCGGAACGGACGCTTCGACATGTCGATCACGCCGGCGTGGTTGAAGTGCGTGTCCGCTGTATAGAACTTCATCGTGCCCTCTCCCTCGCGACCTTTGCCAGGGAGCGCTCGAGGACGAAAGTCGCAAGCGCTTCGATGACCACCGCCTCCACGTCCCGCCCGTCCTCGTCGGCGATTTCTTTCATCCGGTTCTGCAAAACCTGCTCGAACGGAATATCGATAGTCAGCCTGTCCTTGTTCATTCGTGGGGTACTCTCTTGCGCATGACCGCGCTCATGATCTGCAGGGCCAAGGCCTGGCGCTGTTCGGGATGGGTGTAGGCCCAGGCCGAGACGGCCTGGCGCACGAATTCGTCCTGCGGAATTCCCTCGACCTCTTCGATGCGCTCGAGACGTTCCTGGACGTGCTTGTCGAAGAAGATTATCACTGGCGCACCTCGTGACGTTCGCGGGTGTCGATCATCGTCTCGACGACACGCTGCAGCTTGCGCAGCGACCCGCTCTTCCAGGTCTGGCGCAAAATGTCCTCTTCGTCGGGAGCCAGAGGTGCGATCATGCCCTCCTCCCCGCGCTTCTCGGCGATCTCCTCGACGATCCGGCGAGCGATCGATCCCACATGTTCCGGCCCCGGATCAGGCATCCGGATCACCGTGAAGCGGTCCTTCAGCGGCGCCGGGATGCTCAGAGTGTTCGCCGTCGCGACGAAATTCACGTGGGCCAGATTGAACGTGCCATCGACGCCGTGCTCGAAATATTCGGCCGCCGTGTGCGGCTCGAGCATAGGCAGCAGCGAATCCACCAAGGCGCCGTTCGTCGGGCTGCTCGCGGCCTTGTCGATCTCGTCGAGGACCACGAGCGGGTTGGCGATCTCCTTCTGCCGGATCAGCTCCGCGGGCATCGACAGAGACGCCGTGTTCCAGCGGCTTGGCGTTCCCCCAAAGGCGTTGTCAGACGACGAAGCGCAGCCGAACACGACGTAAGGCAACTCCAGAAACGCTGCAAACGCTTGCAGCAGACTGGTCTTGCCCGTTCCCGGCTCCCCGACGAGCAGCAGCGGCCGGATACGGATCGGATCGCCGACCCGCATCTTGCCGATCAGCCGGTTGATGACCGGGCCCGCGTGCGGCCATTCGTCGAGCAGCATCTGCCGCACGTCCTGGATGACCTCGCGGATCGGCACCGGGTTGCCGGCGATCCGATCCAGGCTCTTGCGCAGATCCCGCGACGCCGTGCTACCGCTCAGTGTCGTCTGCTTGTCGTAGACGATGACCGCCGGCATGCCCTTCGGCACGCGGGGCTTGCCGATGTTGCCCTCGTCGTCCGGCGCGGACTTGCGGAGCTTGCTCAAATTGCTGGGCGTCGCGGCCTGCTCTTCGCGCCGTTCGAACCAGCCATCCTGCTTCAAAAGAGAAACGATGGGAGCGAGCGATGCGTCCGTGACGATCCCATGCTCGCGGCGGATCGACAGGCCGACAATCAGCGTGTTGATGGCCTGCAGGACACCAGCGGTCACGCCCTGCGACAGGCGTGCCTTCTGGCGGCCGACGTCGAAAATCCTGTCGTCGGTGGACGGGAAATCGGAGATGAGGCCCTCAAGCCAGACCCGAGCAAGGCCCCTCTCGCAGGCATACCGGACCGGCGCGGGACAGTCGTCGATCGCGGCAGGCCACCGCTGCGTGAGATTATACAGCCAGATCCGGGCGTGGATCATGTCGAGCGGCGACAGCGTCTTCTCGCTGGCTGCGACGACGGAATCGAGATCCCGCTCGGTGCCGGTGTCGGCATAAAGCCGCAACAGCTTGCGGAAGCGAGCCGTCGTGTCGCCTCGAACTTCCAAAACCTCGGCCAGCTTGCGTACGTCTTCGCGGATCGATTCGCGAAACATCGGCAGGCCGCTGGCGATTTCTTCAATGGAGGGAAAGTGGTCGCCCGCGACAATACGTGCGGACAGTTCTTCATTGCGCCGGAGGCGCACCTGGAAACCACCGATGCCGTCGTGAGGGGAAAGCGGCGCGGATTGCGCGTCCTGTGTCATATCGAGGTCCTGACCTGTATGGCGGTCAATACCGCCGGGGAGTCAGGACACTAGCAGAGACCCGTTAGGAACCCGTCAGTCGATTGGTTCAACTTTTAGCTTTGCAGCGGCCCATTTCAACAGAACATTGGGCCGTTCGTCCGCTTCCATCTCCTTGCGAATGGCGTCCATCTGGCTGAGGGCGGTCCCGAGCTTGATGATCACATCCCGGTTCATATCCTGCTTGCACGTCGCCCATCGCTGCGCCGTCCGTTCACCGACACCAAACAGATCCTGCAGGAGGTCCGTGCGGCGCCGCACGTCTGCCCCGATGCGGTCCATCAGCCGTGCCTGGGTCCAGTGAGCGAGGAACATGCGGTCGGCCTTTGCCGTCGGGGATCGGGTAAAAGAACCCTAGCGTTCCCAGCTTGCCCGACGCTACCAGGAACCAATCTGTCGGGGAAACTGTCGGGGTTCGGATCATCGAGGCCGGGAACCTCTCGCAAACCCCTGAAGATGCTGGTCGGAGTGGCAGGATTCGAACCTGCGACCCCCTCGTCCCGAACGAGGTGCGCTACCAGGCTGCGCTACACTCCGTGACCTGCGCCGCGGTGTATAGCGACGGTGTCCTTCGCCTGCAAGCGCAGATCACGCATTCTGTCGTGCAAATTTCGCATTTTCCGCCGGCGGTGCCGGCAGGGCGATCGCGCCCTCCCGATCCGGCGCCGGACGGCTCAGCTCCCGGCCTCGTTCCGGCTGCATTCGGCGCAGCGGCCATTGATCTCGATCGAGGTGCGCACCGGCCGGAAGCCTTCCGATTCCGCCCAGCCCTGCAGCCTTTCGCAGATCACGTCGTCGGAAAACTCCCAGACCCGGGCGCAGGATTCGCAGATGCCGAAGGCGATCATGGCGCTGCCATGATGTTCGCCCGGATGGGTGCAGGCAACAAAGGCCTTGCGGCTGTCGATCCGGTGGATCAGGCCGCAATCGATCAGCTTGTCGAGGGCGCGATAGACCTGCAGCGGCGCGCGAAACCCCTCGTCGCGCAGGCGATCGAGGATGGTGTAGGCGCTCAATGGTTCGTCCGCCCCGTCGAGCGTGTCGAAGACGAGGCTCTGATTGCGGGTGAGATTCGGTCGGGCGCTCATCGCGATGCCTCCGCGGCCGGGTCGCGCGCTGCGCCGCGCAACGGCCAGGGCAGCAGGCTGACCAGGAACAGGGCGAGCGCGGCGACGACGATGGACGGGCCCGACGGCGTGTCGAAATGCAGCGAGCCGAACAGGCCGCCCGCCGCCGCCGCCGCGCCGATTCCGGCGGCCAGCAGCGCCATCAGTTCCGGCGTCGCGGCGAAGCGCCGGGCGGTGGCGGCGGGGATGATCAGCAGCGAGGTGATCAGCAGGATGCCGACGATCTTCATGGCGATGGCGATGACCAGCGCCATCAGCAGCATGAACAGGAAGCGGGTCCGCTCGGGCGACAGGCCCTCGGCCTCGGCGAGCTCCGCGCTGACCGTCGACGCCAAGAGAGGACGCCACAGGAACAGCATACCGACGAGAATCACCAAGCCACCGAGATAGATCGCCAGAAGATCGATGCGGGAGACGGCGAGAATGTCGCCGAAGAGGAAGCCCATCAGGTCGATCCGCACCCAGGTCATGAAGGCGATCAGCACCAGTCCGAGGGCGAGCGTGGAATGGGACAGGATGCCCAGCAGCGCATCGGTGGAAAGCCCGCCTCGCCGCTGCAGGAGGACCAGGGCGGCGGCGACGATCGCAGCGACGCCGAAGACGCCGAGCATCAGGTCAATCTTAAAGGCGGTGGAGAGGGCGACGCCGAGCAGCGCCGAATGGGCCATGGTGTCGCCGAAATAGGCCATGCGGCGCCACACGACGAAGCAGCCGAGGGGGCCCGCGACCAGCGCGATGCCGATGCCGGCGAGCACCGCGCGGACGAAGAAATCATCGAGCATCGACGGGCTCCTTGCTAATCGTGCCCGCGTTCTCGGCTTCGGCCGATGTCGCGTGCGGCCCGTGGTGATGGTGGTCATGGCCGGCATGATGATCGTGCGCGCCATGGGGCCCGGTGACGGGGGTGCATTCGTCGCCAATGGTGCCGTCGGCGAAGCGCACCCGCCCGTCGGGCAGATGGGCATGATCGTGATGATGGGCGTAGATCGCCAGCGTCTCGGCGGCGCGCGGACCGAACATGCGCTGATAGGCCGGCGAGGACGCGACCGACTGGGGCGAGCCCTGGCAGCAGACATGGCCGTTGAGGCAGACCACCGTGTCGGTCTTGGCCATCACCACGTGCAGGTCGTGGGAGACCAGCAGGATGCCGCAGCCCTCGCTGTCCCGGATGTCGGAGATCAGATCGTAGAGTGCCACCTCGCCGGAGAAATCGACACCTTGCACTGGCTCGTCTAGCACCAGCAGATCCGGTTTGCGGATCATGGCCCGGGCAAACAATACTCGCTGAAACTCGCCGCCGGACAGCTCTTGCACCGCCGCCCGGAGCAGGCGTGACGCACCCACCGCCTCCAGCGCCGCGGAGATTTCGGTAGCCGAAAACCGACCGGTCAGGGTCATGAGCCGCTCCACCGTCAGCGGCAGCGTCCAGTCAATCGCCAGCTTCTGCGGCACATAGCCGATTGTCAGCCCCGGCAGCCGCGAGACGGAGCCCATGCTTGGTCTCAGCACGCCAGTCACCATCTTGGCGGTTGTCGACTTGCCCGAGCCGTTCGGACCAATCAGTGTCACGATCTCGCCGCGCGCAATTGTCAGGTCCACCCCTTCCACCAGTACGCGTCCGCCACTGCGCACGCCCGCCTTGTTAAGGGTGATCAGGTTCTGTTTTTCCGGCGTCTGCAGCATAGTGACTCAGATTTCTGCGGCCGCTTTGCGTGGCAGCGGTCATGGAGGCATTGGGGCAGTATGTGGGGTGGCGCCACCACGCAATTGGTATCAGAAAAGAAACCGCCTTGACGCCTGTCAATACGTTATAGCATAACGTGGCAGCAAGTGTAATAACATAACATTGTGGTGCAGCCATGTCCCGTTCAGCCCTTCCGCTCGCCCTCCTGTCATCCCTTCTGCTGACCGGCACAGTGCTGGCGGCACCCAGTGTCGTGGTATCCACCAAGCCCATTCACGCATTGGTCGCGGCAGTCATGGGCGATACGGGCACGCCTGCGCTGATCGTCAAGGGTGCCGCCTCGCCCCACACCTATTCCTTGCGCCCCTCGGACGCTGCTGCCCTCGAAAGCGCCGATATCGTCTTCTGGACCGGCCACGGCATGGAACTGTTTCTGGCCGACGCCCTCGATACCCTGACGACAGACGCTGAGGTGGTCGAACTGGCCGAGGCGCCCGGCATCGAATTGCTGCCCCTGCGCGAGGGCGGCGCCATTGAAGCGCATGACCATGGCGACGAAGATCACGAAGATCACGAAGATCACGAGGATCACGAGGATCACGAGGATCACGAGGAGCATGAGGAGCATGAGGGGCACGAGGACCACGAGGACCACGATGGCCACGACCATGACGCGCACGATCAAGACGACCATGACCACGCCCATGGCGAGGAGGATATGCATTTCTGGCTCGATCCGGAGAATGCCAAGCTCATGGTCACGGAGATCGCTGCGGTTCTGTCCGAAGCGGATCCAGAAAATGCTGCAACCTACGGCGCCAATGCTGAGGCGGAAATTGCCCGTCTGGACGACCTGACCGCGGAGATCGCTGAAGCCCTTGCGCCCGTGGCCGACAAGCCTTTCGTAGTTTTCCACGACGCCTACCAATATTTTGAAGCCCGCTTCGGTCTCGAACTGGCCGGCACGGTGACAGTGTCACCTGAAGTCATGCCCGGCGCCGCCCGAATTGACCAACTGCGCGCCAAGGTCAGTGAATTGGGCGCCACCTGTGTCTTTGCCGAGCCCAATTTCGAACCCGCAATTGTCCGCACCATCATCGAGGGCACCGCGGCGCGCGCGGGCGTTCTGGATCCGGAAGGCAGCAGCCTCACGGAGGGGCCCGAGCTTTATCCGCAATTGTTGCGCAATCTGGCAGCCGGTCTGCTAGAGTGCCTGGGCTAGGCGCTATTTCAGCGGGCCTTTGAAGATGAAGAAGGCGCCGAGCGCGATCAGCGCAAAGCCGATGCCATGGTTCCACGTGAACTTTTCACCCAGATACAGCACGGCGAAAAGCGCAAAGGCCGACAGGGAAATGACTTCCTGGATGGTCTTGAGTTCGGCGCCTGAATAGACCCCATAGCCGATGCGGTTGGCCGGAACAGCCAGCCAGTACTCGAAGAAGGCAATGCCCCAGCTCGCCAGCACCACTACCCATAACGCTGCGCCAGGAAATTTAAGATGCCCATACCAGGCAAATGTCATGAACAGGTTCGAGGCAATCAGCAGCCCGATCGGGGCCAGGGTGGCAAGGTTGAAACCCAATTGAACACCTGAAGAAAAGCGAATCGGCCTAAAAAATTCGGCCGATCAGCTTATCTCCTCCGCCGCGAGAATGCTGGCAAGCGCCGCAGGTCCATCCTGGCCTGAGGCGCGCGCCCTAGCGCGAGGAACCCGTCATTTGCTCGAGCGAAAAGATCTCGTCGCTGACATCGTCGATCTTCTTGCGCACTAGCGCCTGCGCGTCATAGAGCCCGCGATTGTAGAAATAGGCGCCCATCTTCTGGGCAAAGAACTGCATCAGCATCTCTGCCGGGATGGCGCCAATGCTCTGGTCCAGTTCATCCCGGAAGTAGTCCTGAATGTCCCCGACAATGGCCTTGGTTTCTTCACGGCTGAAGGTGATCGGCTTCATACTGTGGTTCCTCGCTTCAGGTCGGGTTCATATAGCAAAACCCATCTTGTCGTTGAAACGCCTCTGCGTCACTCTCACCCGGATTGAGGAGACACGTCATGACCTTGCGGCTCGCCTTGCTGTCCGCCTTCCTGCTCTCGGGCCCGGCAGGAGCCGCGGAGATCGCTTGCGAAGGGGCTTTTGCCATCGACAGTTCCGAGGCGCGCCTCCTTGAAATCTATGGCGCCGAGAATGTCCGCACTGGCATCGTCCCGGGTCCGGAAGGCACCGAAATGCTGGCCACACGCGTCTTTCCCGACAACCCCAAGCGCATGCTTGAATTTGTCTGGTGGGATGAGGATGCCCGGACCGATCCAAGCGCCATCGAATTGCCAGCCAAACTAGCCGGACCCGGCGGCGTTCGCGCCGGCATGAGCGTAGCCGAGATCGAAGCGCTCAATGGCGAACCCTTCACCCTGAGCGGTTTCGGCTGGGACTATGGCGGCTATGCCGGCTTCGAAACCGGGGCGCTCGCGGCTCCGGCCGGCGGATGTCACCTCTCCCTGCGCTTTGACGCAAAAGACTACCCAGCCGGGATCGACATCGATTCAATCATCGGCGATCAAGCTGTGCAGTCCACCAATCCCGTGCTCACAGAAGTCGGCGCCTATGTCCAATCGGTGGCCATCGGCTATCCGCATCCCGACTATCGCGATTGACCCCGATCGGCGCCCGGCGTAGGTCTAAAGCGATGACGGTTCCCGGGGTACGGACGTGCCTCGGGATTAAAAGGGAACACGGTGTGGTCTAGCCATCAGGCGCCAATTCCGTGACTGCCCCCGCAACTGTAAGCGGTGGGCGCTCTCAATGAGCCACTTGGCGCCAGACGCGCCGGGGAAGGCGGGGGCGCTGCATTCACCGTGAGTCAGGAGACCTGCCGCCATTCATGGGCATTTTGCCCTTCTGTTGTCAGTTGTCGGGTGGACAACGAAGCAGGGCATATGTGGCTGCGCGCCCAAAAATGCTCGTCTTCGCCCGGCCTTTTTTGAAAGCGGACGCTGCATGACCACCAAGATCCCCACGACCGTCATCACCGGCTTTCTCGGCGCCGGCAAGACCACCCTGGTGCGTCACATGCTGGCCCATGCGCCCAAGGGCAAACGCATTGCTTTGATCATCAACGAATTCGGTGATCTGGGTGTCGACAAGGACATTCTGGCCGGCTGCGGGGATGAAACCTGCCGCGAGGAGGACATGGTGGAACTCTCCAATGGCTGCATCTGCTGCACCGTCGCCGACGAGTTCATACCCACCATGCAGGCATTGCTGGCCCGCGACGAAAAGTTCGATCACATCGTCATCGAAACCTCGGGCCTGGCCCTGCCGCAGCCGCTGATTCGCGCCTTCAACTGGCCCGAAATCAAGGCCCAGGTCACCATTGATGGCGTCGTCACCGTTGCCGATGCCGCAGCCCTGGCTGAAGGCCGCTTTGCATCCGACGAGGCCGCCGTCGATGCCCAGCGCCGACAGGACGAAATGCTTGATCATGAAACGCCGCTGGGCGAACTGTTCGAGGATCAGCTCTCTGCCGCCGACATGGTCATCATCAACAAGACCGACCTGGTCGATGCCGCCATGCTCGATGTGGTGGAAGCCAATATCCGTGCCGAATTGCGCCCCGGTGTCGGCATTGTCCGCGCCGCCAATGGCCATGTCGACATCACTGCACTTCTGGGGCTCGGCATGTCCTCCGAAGACGACATTGCCAATCGCCCCAGCCACCATGAGCTGGAGCATGGCGGCGAAACCCACGAGCACGACGATTTCGACAGTTTTTCCCTGACCTTGCCGTCCATCCGGGGCAAGGATCACCTGCTCTCGATCATCGAAGACACCATCAAGGCGCATGACGTCCTCAGGCTGAAAGGCTTTGCGGCCGTCCCCGGCGCCGCTGCCCGCCTGGCCATCCAGGCAGTCGGTCCGCGCGTCACCGCCTATTTCGACCGCCCTTGGAAGGCCGACGAGGCCAAGGTGACCTCGCTGGTGGTGATCGGCGAACAACCGCTGGATCGCGCGGCGATCACTGCCAGTCTGGAGCAGGCGGCGGCCTGATCCATGCACCTCCTCTCCGCCCAGGCTGGCGCGATCCAGCAGGAGGGCGAGGCCATCGACCTCGCCCAGTCCCCCGGGGACTACATCTTTGCGTCCTCGGCAGACAGCGAACTGGCCATGCTGGCGGGCGCCGCTGATCGGGCGGGGGAGAACGGCTTGCGCCTAGCCAATACGCTGCGCCTCTCCAACAATCTGTCGGTCGACATGTGGCTGGAGCAGACCGTCGCCCATGCCAGGCTGGTGGTGCTCCGCCTCATTGGTGGCGCCGCCTATTTCCAATATGGCGTCGACGAACTGACGGCGCTGTGCGCCAATCGCGGTATCCCGCTCGTCCTTCTGCCTGGCGACGCCAATCCCGATCCCATCCTGCAATCACGCTCCACCATCCACCTCGACGACTGGACGAGCCTGCACCAGCTCTTCGTCGCCGGCGGCCCAGACAATGCCGACGCGATCCTGAAGGCATTCTATGCTCTGGGCGCATCTTCATCTTTCCTTTTGGAGGAGAGATCGGCCGCGAAGCGGTCGAGTGAGGCGGGCTTGCTCGCGAATGCGGAGGTGCTTCCTTTCCCCCGCTTCGGCCTCTGGCATCCCAAAACCGGCATCACCGACGAAGCCGGTTTACGCACGGTCCATTCTGTCCCGGCTGACGCCGGCCCATTCCTCTCCCCCTCGGGGAGAGGGTGGCGCGCAGCGCCGGGTGAGGGGGAGGTTGGTGCAGGCGCGCTGGCCCCTGCTGGGCCCCATATCCCCATCCTCTTCTACCGCGCCGCTCTCGAAGGCGCCGGCACCGCAACGCTCGAAGCCTTCATTGCCGCATTGGAGGCCCGTGGCCTCACCCCGGTGCCCATCGTCGTGTCTTCGCTCAAGGAAGCAGCCTGCATCGCCTTCGTGCAGCAGGTCTTCGCCGCCTTGCCGCCCGCCGCCATTTTCAATCTCACCGCTTTCGCCCTCGGGGTTGCCGATCTCGATAAGGCATCAAATCCTTTCGCAGGTACAGATGCGCCGGTGATCCAGCTCATCCAGTCCGGCAGATCCCAGAGCCAGTGGGCCGCCGACCCGCAGGGGCTCTCGTCGAAAGACATGGCGATGTATCTGGTCATGCCCGAGGTCGATGGCCGCATTGGTGGACTGCTGGTCGGCCACAAAGCCGATGCCGTCTGGCACGAGCGCACCCAGTGCCCGCTATCGGCCTATACGCCCGATCATGGCGGCATCAGCCGCGCCGTCGATCTCGCCTTCAACTGGGCTCGCCTGCGCGCTAGCCCCCGCGCAGATCGCAAAGTTGCTTTCGTCCTCGCCAACTATCCCATCCGCGACGGACGACTTGCCAACGGTGTCGGCTACGACGCGCCCGAATCGACCGTTCAGATGCTGATGGCGCTGGATAGGGCGGGGTACGATTGCGCGGCGGCCGCAGGCCGTGCGGCCTACCCTAGAACTTCCGCCGACCTCATTGCATGCCTGCAATCCGGGCCCACCAACGCCAACCCCGAACGCGGCCATTCCGGCGCTGTCCTTCCGCTCCGTCGCTATATCGAGCTCTTCGCCGCGCTGCCCGCCGAAATCCAGCAGGCCGTCACCGCGCGCTGGGGTGACCCGGCAACCGATCCCTTCATCCGAAACAACGCCTTCCATCTGCCAGCCCATCGCTTTGGCAATATCGTCCTCATGCTTCAGCCCGCTCGTGGCTGGCATCTAGACGAAACCGAGAGCTATCACGATCCGGCCCTGGTGCCGCCGCACGCCTATATCGCCGCCTATCTCTGGCTGCGCCACGAGTTCGGTGCCCATGCGCTCGTCCACAATGGCAAGCATGGCACGCTTGAATGGCTGCCCGGTAAGTCGGCGGCGCTCGATGCCGATTGCTATCCTGATGCGCTCTGGGGCCAGCTGCCGCATCTTTATCCCTTCATCGTCAACGATCCGGGCGAAGGCACCCAGGCCAAGCGGCGCACCGGGGCGGTCATCATTGACCATCTGGTGCCCCCGCTGACCCGCGCCGAGACCTATGGGCCGCTTAAAGATCTGGAGGCCCTGCTCGACGAATACTACGCCGCCTCCGGCATGGACCGGCGGCGTCTCGCCGATCTCAAACGCCGCATCCTCGATTTCACCCGCGACAGCCGGCTCGATCAGGACATCGGCCTGCCTGAAGGCGAGACCGAGGCCCTGATCAAGATCGACAACTTCCTCTGCGATCTGAAGGAAGCCCAGATACGCGACGGACTGCATGTGTTCGGGTCATCGCCCGCGGGAGGCTTCGCGCGAGAACTTACCGTCGCATTGGCCAGAATACCGCGCGGCGAGTTGCCCGGGGATAACTCGCTCATCCGCGCCATTGCCGACGACCTCAAACTGGGTTTTGACCCCCTCACGGCAAAGCTGGGCGAGCCCTGGACCGGACCTTCATTGACCGATCCGGAATTCGTTCATCTTGACCCTCCAGGAGGGGTGCGTCGGATCGGCGATATGGTCGAGAAACTCGAACTCATCGCCGCCGATCTCGTCGCCGCCAAGCGCGACTGCCCATCCGGCTGGACCGCAACCCGAGCCGTTCTCGCCACCGTCGAAACCATCATCAAACCCCGCCTCGCCGCCTCGGGACCCGCAGAAATGCAGGCCTTTCTCGATGCGCTCGACGGCAAGTTCATCGCTCCCGGCCCATCCGGCGCGCCCTCCCGCGGCCGCCTCGACGTCCTGCCCACCGGCCGCAATTTCTACTCCGTCGATGCCCGCGCGGTTCCCACGCCAAGTGCTTGGGAATTGGGGAGAAAATCCGCCGAAAGTCTCGTCTTGCGCCATCTGCAGGACCATGGTCAACACCTCCGCGCCGTCGCCCTGTCGGTCTGGGGCACCGCCAATATGCGCACTGGCGGCGACGATATCGCCCAGGCATTGGCCCTGATTGGCGCCCGCCCCACCTGGGACCCGGGCTCGCTGCGCGTCTCGGGTTATGAAATCATCCCGCTGGCAAAACTTGGCCGCCCCCGCGTTGACGTGACCCTGCGCATCTCCGGCTTTTTCCGCGATGCCTTCCCGGCACAGATCGCCCTGTTCGACCGGGCTGTCCGCGCCATCGGTGCGCTGGACGAGCCGGAAGACGACAACCCAATCGCCGCCCGCATGCGCGGCGAGGCGCTGGGTCTGATTGCGGCTGGAAAGTCGGAAAGTGCAGCAGCCCTGGAAGCCGGTGCCCGGATTTTCGGATCCAGGCCTGGGACTTATGGCGCCGGCCTGGGTCAGTTGATCGACAATGGCGCCTGGTCGGACAAGGCCGAACTCGCCCATCAGGCCGTTTCATGGGGCCAATATGCCTATGGCGCGACCGCCGAGGGACTAGCCATGCAGGATCGTTTCCGCGCCCGCCTGGGCCAGATCGACGCCGTCATTCACAATCAGGACAATCGCGAGCACGATCTGCTCGACAGCGACAATTACTACCAGTTCGAGGGCGGCCTGTCGGTCGCGGCCGAGACCTTCTCCGGCCACAAGCCGGCCGCCTATCACAATGACCATTCCCGTCCGGAGACGCCGAAAATCCGCACGCTGGACGAAGAAGTCAGCCACGTCATGCGCTCGCGCGTGGTCAATCCCAAGTGGATCGCGGGCATGCAACGCCACGGCTATCGCGGTGCCTTTGAGATGATCGCCACGGTCGATTTCATGTTCGCCTTCGCGGCCACCACCGGCGCGGTGAAGACACATCATTTCGACCTCGCCTTTGAAGCCTTCATTGAAGACGAGGCCGTACGCGAATGGCTGATCGAGGCGAATCGCTTCGGCTATGATGAACTCATAGCCAAGTTCAACGAGGCCCGCCAAAGAGGCCTCTGGTCGCCGCGATCCAATTCCGCCTATGCTTTCCTTTCGGGGGAAGCATGAAAAACACCATCATCTATCTCATCGGCCACTATGGGGTCGGCAAACTCACCATCGCCCGTGCCACTGCCGCGGCCACGGGTGCCCGTGTCTTTGACAACCATCTGGCCAACAACGTTATCTTCTCGTTGATCCGGGAAGATGGGAAAACCAAGATACCAGAACGCGCCTGGGATCTGATCATGACCATCCGGCGTCAGGCGCTTGTTGCTATGACCGAACTGGCCCGTCCGGACGCCAGCTTCATCCTGACGAACGCGCTCATGGATGCCGACCCGATGGACCGGGCAGCATTCTCCGAAGTGCAGGCTGCTGCCGAGCAGCGTCGTGCTTGCTTTGTGCCGGTGACCCTTGTGGCCTCCGATGACACGTATGACATCCGCATCCCTTCACCAGAGCGCGAGCAGCGCCTCAAGATGACTGACGCCGTTGGCGCCAGAAAGGTGCGCACCACGTCCCAGCTGCTGCGTGTCCTCCATCCTCATCACCTCACTATTGATACTACCGACATTGCGCCCGATCAGGCGGCGCGAATGATCATCGACCACGCGGAGCGCCTCGCATGACTGAAAAACCCGTCAAGAAAACCGACCTCATGACCGAGGCGGAGCGCGACGCCTATCACGCCGAAAAGATGAAGAAAAAGAAGGCGGCGCGTGACAAGATCCTGTCCACCAAGACCGAAGAAAAGGGTCTGCTCATCGTCCATACCGGCAAGGGCAAAGGCAAGTCGACGGCGGCCTTCGGCATGGTGTTTCGGGCCCTGGGCAATGGCATGCGCGTCGGCGTGGTGCAGTTCGTCAAAGGCGTGTGGAATACCGGGGAACGCGACGTACTCGACAAGTTCCCCGATCAGGTGACCATCAATGCCATGGGCGAGGGATTCACTTGGGACGTTGCCGACCGGCAGCGCGATCTAGCGGCCGCCCGAAAGGCCTGGGATCAGGCCAAGGCGCTTATCGCTGACTCGGACTACGATATGGTTTTGCTCGACGAACTCAATATCTGCCTGCGCTACGACTACCTGCCGCTCGAGGAAGTGGTTGAGACACTGCGCAGCAAGCCAGTTGAAAAGCACGTTATCGTCACTGGCCGCAATGCCAAGGACGAGTTGATCGAAATCGCCGACCTGGTCACCGAAATGACAGAGATCAAGCATCACTTCCGCGCGGGCGTTAAGGCGCAGAAGGGGATTGAGTTCTAGCAGCCCCTTGGCACGAACGACCGTGTCAGCCCGTCGATTACCGCGTTCATCTCCGCCAGATCGCGAATATTGTACTCGATGCGGTAGCCCGCATAGCTTGCGCCGTCACATAGCGGCATCATGCGCTGATAAAAGATGCGGTGGTCGCGCTGGCCAGTGAAGACGGCCCATTGCGGTGTCGAAGCCTGATAGGTGATGGCCCAGTTTTCATCGATGGCAAAGCGCTGCCGCTGTGCGACCTCGGCTTCGAACCCCTCAACGAAATAACCGCCCCATGCGGCCAATACCTGTTCGGTCTTGAGCAGATAGAAGGTCTGGCCATCGCCATTCTCACTCTCGCCCTGGCCCTCATAGCCCGGAGGAATGTCGAGCTCGTAGCCGAAACGCTCATTGACATAGTGGCCCCAGTATTGAGCCATTGCCGATGATGGCAGTAGAAACAGGAAAAGGATCACTATGCGGCGCATGATCCGGACTGTGCCCGGCATTCCGGCATTCGACAAGCCGGTCAGAGAACAACAATTCCGGCGTGTTTGGCCTTGTCTTCAGGCTCGACATGAATGGTGATCTGCACGTCGCTGACGGCCTGGCGAAGTTGGGCCTCGATGCAGTCGCAAATGGCATGTGCATCGTCCACGCTCATGGCGCCAGGGACCACCAGATGGAAGTCGATGAACGTCATCCTGCCAGCCTGGCGGGTGCGAATGTCGTGCGCCTCGATGGCCCCCTCGGCACTCGTGGCTATGACCTCACGGATGGTTTTCTGCGTGTCGTCGGGCACGGCGACATCCATCAGCCCGCCGACGCTTTCTTTTATGACGCCCCAGCCCGACCACAGGATATTGAGGGCAACAAGGACTGCCAGAGCAGCGTCCAACTGCGCCCAGCCGGTGACATAGACCAGAACCAGCCCCGCCAACACGCCGAGGGTCGAGATCACATCGGTCATCAGATGCTTGCTGTCCGCGGTGATGGCAGGAGATTTGGCCGCTCGGCCTTGCCGCCGCAGGACGAAGGCCCAGACTAGGTTGATGGCCGTCGCAACAGAGCTGACGGCGAGGCCCTGGACCGGCGCCTCGGGCATTTCGGGGGCAAGAAGCCCCATCGCAGCTTCACGCAGGATCAGAATGGCGGCCACGATAATCATGACGCCCACCAGCACGGCCGAAAAATATTCTGCCTTGTGATAGCCATAGGGTAGGCTTGAATCGGCAGGCCGTTGCGCCAGGCGCACCGCGATGAACGCTCCGATGGCCGTCACGACATTGACGATGGATTCCAAGGCATCCGAATAAAGGGCGATCGAACCTGTCAGCCGCCAGGCGAGGAACTTGAGCCCCAGCACGATCAGCCCCACCAGGATGCTGGACGCGGCGATGGCCAGGGTGCGATTGACCGGCATGGCGCTCTCCTTGCTCTTGAGCACCGCCTTACCGGAGCTGTGCCTAGGTCGCAAGTTGTTGTATTTGCGAACGATTTTCAGAAGCATTCGTAACTGCTGGCCATTCGGCCGGCATTGGGCCCAACCCATTGATTGACCGCGCACTTTGCCCGGCCTAGAACCGGCATCAGCGCAGCGTTCCCAAGATGGAACTGAAACAGAGCCTGGTGCGGTCGACCAAAATGCGGGACCAAGCCCGGGGCTGCTCCGGTTTTTGAGTGATGCTGCCTCGTTTGAGCGAGGCGAGAATGAAAGATGCACATTCCGGCCAGCCCGCCGGCACCAATCTGATGACCATAGTCGCCGGCATCGGTTTGCGAGCCAGCGCCGAGAGCGACGAAGTCCTCCACCTGCTCGATTTTTGCCTTGCACAGACAGGACTGACGCGCAGCGACTTGACTGCCCTCGCGACCCTTGATCGCAAGACTTCTCACCCAGCGCTGGTCGGGGCGGCAGTGATCCTTGATGTGCCCGTTCTGTCTATTGGCGAAGCGGACATTGAAATCAGTGTTCCAAATCCCTCGGCGCGCGTACGCCACCACACAGGCCTAGTTTCGGTCGCCGAGGCCGCTGCCATGCAGTTCGGCTCCCTGCTGGTTCAAAAGCAGTGCAGCGCCAACGTGACCTGTGCACTGGCGGGGCGTCAGGATATGTCGCTGCCCAGTGCGTTCAGAGCGGCCTCGACTGTGTCTACTTCATGGGCCGGACCGTAAATGGGGCGCTCGATCATCACCACCCGCACCGATAGCTGCGCCGCCGCCTCGAGCTTGGCCGCCGTCTGTCCGCCTCCCGAATTCTTGCTGACCAGGTGCGTAATGCCATGACGCTGCATCAGCGCGACTTCATCGGCCAATTGGTAGGGCGGCCGGCTCGTGATGAGTTCGGCATGTGCGGGCAATGGTTCAGGCGGCGCTTCGATGACGCGGACCAGGAACCGGCAATCCTCTCGCCCCATAAAATCATCAAGACCAGCATGTCCGGTCGTCAGCAGTGCGATGGCATTGCTGGGCAAGGCATCCGCGGCCTCGCGCGTGGAGCCAACAACGGTCCAGTGCTGGCCAGGCGCTGGCACCCAGGGCGCGCGCATCAGGCGGACCAGCCTCACTCCGCTGGCGTTGGATGCTGCAACGGCGTTGATCGACATTTGCCCGGCATAAGGATGGGTGGCGTCCACCAGCCGCTCGATTCCGGCCGCGCGCAGATAGGCGCTCAACCCGGGAATGCCCCCGAACGGTCCCATGCGCAGCCGGCCCTCCGGCCGTATGGGGTCCTGGGTTCGGCCCGCCAGCGACGTGATCACGTCATGGCCGTCGCCGACCAGCCTGTTGGCCAGCTCCCGCGCCTCTGCCGTTCCCCCCAGAATCAGGATTTTCATGTCTTGGTGTCCATCGTGAGAACCAATCTGCCTGCCCGCGGCATGGCACTCAAGCATTCCCGCGGCCACGATGAGCGATGATCACTTTGCCAGGTTGGCCCTGGCCGATTTTCCGCCATTTTTACCCGGCTCGGTTTGGCTGGTCGGCGCCGGGCCCGGTGGTCCGGGCCTGTTGACGCTTCTGGGCTTTCACGCGCTGGGACAGGCCGATGTGATTGTCCATGACGCGCTGGTGTCCCCTGACATTCTGGCGCTGGCGCCCGATCATGTCCTGCGCATCCATGCCGGCAAGCGCGGCGGCAAACCCTCGCCCAAACAGGCTGACATCACCATTCGCCTGATTGAATTGGCACGGCAGGGCAAACGCGCGCTGCGGCTCAAGGGCGGCGACCCCTTTATGTTCGGGCGTGGCGGCGAGGAGGCGACTGCCCTTGCGGAAGCAGGCATCCCCTTCCGCATCGTGCCCGGCATATCCTCGGGGCTCGGCGGGCTGGCCTATGCCGGGCTGCCGGTCACCCATCGCGAAACGAATCATGCGGTCATATTCGTCACCGGCCATGATGACACCGGCGCTGTCCCCAGCGCTGTGGATTGGCCCGCAACCGCCCGGGCGGCCCCGGTGATCGTTTTGTTCATGGCGGTCAAGCACCTCCCGCGCATAGCTGCGAACCTGCTGGCGGCGGGGCGGCATACAAGCGAAGCGGTGACCATTGTTTCCAATATCGCCCGGCCCGAACAGAGTGTGCTGGAGACCACTCTGGGCGAGGCCGGGACCCTTGAGAACATACCGACACCAGCCATTGTCCTTGTAGGACCGGTCTCTCGCTATCGCGCCGGCCTCGACTGGTATGTCCAAGAGGTGCGGAGGTATGTCTTTGGCTAAGGGGCTGGTGATATCCGCAGCGCGTTCTGGTTCGGGCAAAACGGTGATTACGCTGGGCCTGCTGGCCGCCCTTCGCCGCCGGGGCCTCGTGGTTGCTCCGGCCAAGTCAGGCCCTGACTATATCGATCCGCATTTTTCCAGCCTTGCCGCGGGGCGGGAGGCCATCAATCTCGATCCCTGGGCCATGCCCGAGACACAGGTCAAGGCTCTCGCAAACCAGCAGGCGACGGGGGCGGATCTGCTGGTGGTCGAAGGGGCCATGGGCCTGTTCGACGCCGCCGCCGATGGCAGGGGCTCCACTGGTGACCTGGCCGAAACCCTCGGCCTGCCGGTTATTCTGGTCGTCGATGCCGACAGGCATAGCCAGTCTGTGGCGCCTTTGGTGGCCGGCTTCGCGCATTGGCGGATGGGCGTGACGATTTCCGGCGTCATCCTCAATCGCGTCGCCAGCGCGCGACACGAGCGCATGATGATCGCTGCCTTGCGCGAGACCGGTATCCCCTGTCTGGGCGCCGTGCCCCGCCGGCCCGAACTGGTCGTTCCAGAGCGGCACCTGGGCCTGGTAATGCCTGGGGAGACCAAGGATTTCAACGCCTTCCTCGACCACGCCGCCAGTGCCGTCAGCGACTTTGTCGATCTGGAACACCTGCTCGGTCTCTCAGCTCCTCTGGCGGCTGAAGCGACGCCCCCAACGGCTCTGCCGCCGCTGGGTCAGCGCATTGCTATTGCGCGCGACAAGGCCTTCGCCTTCCTCTATCCGCATCTGCTCGATGGCTGGCGGGCCCAGGGCGCAAGCCTCAGTTTCTTTTCGCCCTTGGCCGATGAAGCTCCGGATTCAGACGCCGACGCGGTTTTTCTGCCCGGCGGCTATCCCGAGCTGCATGGCCAAGCTCTTTCTGCAGCAAGCACCTTTAGACAGGGATTGGTTGCGGCGCGGGATCGCGGTGCTCTGATCTATGGCGAGTGTGGAGGCTTCATGGTGCTGGGCGACAGTCTGGTCGACAAGCATGGCACCGGCCACGCCATGACCGGGCTGTTGCCCGTGACAACCCGCATCGACCGGCCCAAGCGCGTCCTGGGATATCGCCGTCTCATCCACCAAAGTCCCTTGCCCTGGCCCGCCGGTCTCAATGGCCACGAATTCCACTATTCATCGGCCAAGGGCAGCGGATTGCCGCCGCTGTTTGAGGCGGTGGATGCCGAAAACATTCGGCAGCCGCCCATGGGCGCAGTCCTGGAGCGGGTCATGGGGTCTTACGCCCACGTCATCTGTGCGCCATAAGGGCACCATGACGAAAGCTCTGATGTTCATGGGCACCGGCTCCGACGTCGGAAAATCGCTGATGGTCGCGGGCCTTTGCCGCGCGCTCAACAATCGTGGCCTTAAGGTCGCGCCCTTCAAGCCGCAGAACATGAGCAACAACGCCGCCGTTACGGTCGATGGGGGCGAGATCGGCCGCGCCCAGGCTTTGCAGGCCCGCGCCGCCCGCCGCGACCCCGTCACCGCAATGAACCCGGTCTTGCTCAAGCCCGAGGGCGAGACCGGCTCGCAAGTCGTGGTGCGCGGTAAGCGCCGCGCCAGCTTGAGCGCGAGGCAATATTGGGTCGATCGTGGCAAATTGCTGCCAGAAGTCATGGCGGCCTTTTCTGAGCTGGCAGCAGATGTGGAATATGTGCTGGTCGAAGGGGCCGGCAGCGCCTCAGAAGTCAATTTGCGCGCGGGTGACATTGCCAATTTCGGCTTTGCGCGCGCCGCAAATGTCCCGGTTGTCCTCATCGGCGATATACATCGAGGCGGGGTTATTGCCTCCATCGTCGGTACTCTGGACGTTATCGAGCCTGACGATGCGGCACTGGTCCGCGCCAGTCTCGTCAACAAGTTTTTCGGCGACCCGCTCCTCTTCGAGAGCGGCAAAACCTATCTGGAAACGCGGACCGGTCTGCCCTGCCTGGGTCCGGTACCCCACTTTGCCGATGCGGCCCGGCTGCCGGCGGAGGATGCGCTTGCGCTTGAAGACTATGCCGGGGGGCAGGGGGCATTGCACATTGCCGTGCCTCGCTTGCCGCGCATCGCCAATTTCGACGATCTGGACCCCCTGCGTGCGGAACCAGGGGTGACGCTCACTCTTGTGCAACCCGGCCAACCTGTGCCGCGCGACGCAGAACTCGTTCTTCTGCCGGGCTCCAAGGCCACGCGGGCCGATCTGGACGAGCTGCGCGCCAATGGCTGGGATATCGATATATATGCACACCACCGTACCGGTGGGCGGGTCTTGGGAATTTGCGGTGGCTACCAGATGCTGGGCCGAACCATCGCCGATCCGGAGGGTATTGAGGGCCCACCCGGCACCAGCCAAGGATTGGGCCTGTTACAGGTCGACACCGTGCTGGCGCCGACAAAACAATTGCGAACCGAGCAGGCTGTTCATCTGCCAAGCGGCGAAACCCTCTCGGGCTACCACATGCATATGGGCATCACGAGCGGCCCCGATAGGGCGCGTCCATTCGCACGGATTGGCAGTGAGACAGACGGTGCCATCAGCGCCGACGGTCGCGTTTTCGGCACTTATCTGCATGGCCTGTTTGCGGCCGACCGCTTTCGCAGCGCTTTTCTGGGCGCGTCTTCGGAGCCGGACCTCAATTATGAGGCAGGTGTGGAACGTGCCCTCGACGATCTTGCCAGCCACCTCGAAACCCATATCGATATCGACCAACTCCTGGCCCTGGCCGCACCGATAAGGACCTGAGACGTGGATCCGCTGATTTCCCCCTTGGCCCTGGCCGTCGAACGCTGGCTCGGCTACCCGCAAAAGCTCATCGACACCATCGGCCATCCAGTGATGTGGTTCGGCAAGCTGATCAGTTTCTGTGAAGAGCGGCTGAACACCACGCGCCGCTTGCCTGCCCAGCGCAAGTTGGCTGGCATTGTCGCTCTGGGTTTGCTCGTGCTTTCGGTTCTGATTGTTACTGTCGGTATCCGCACCGTCTTGTCTTGGGTTCCGTTGGGCTGGATCATCGAGATGATCATTGCCACGGCGTTTCTGGCCCAGAAGGAATTGGGACGGGCCGTCGAGGCGGTTTCCGAGGCGCTGCGAACGTCAACTGAAGCTGGTCGAGAGGCGGTCAGCCACGTCGTCGGGCGCGATCCGCAGGCGCTCGATGAGGCGGGGGTAGCCCGCGCCGCAGTGGAAACCTTGGCCGAGAGCACCTCGGATGGCGTGATCGCGCCCTGGCTGTTCCTGCTGCTGTTCGGGCTACCAGGCATTGCCGTCTACAAGGCCGTCAACACGGCTGATTCGATGATCGGTCATCGTGATGAGCGTTATCGCGATTATGGCTGGGCAGCAGCGAAGCTCGATGACGTGCTGAACTGGGTACCGGCGCGCCTTAGTGCTCTGCTTATTACTGGCGCATGTTTCTTCACACCGGGTGCCAGCCCTGGCCGCGCCTGGGCGACAGTGCAGCGTGATGCGGCAAAACACGATTCGCCCAATGCCGGTTGGCCAGAAGCAACCTTTGCCGGCGCGCTCAATTTCCAGCTCGGCGGTCCGCGGAGCTATGATGGCGAACTGGTCGATCTGCCCGCATTCGGCAGCGGCAAAGCGGGGCTGGGGCCAAGCGACATCATGCTGGCTCTATTGCTCTATCGCCGTACACTAGACGTTTTGCTGGGGCTGAGCGGCCTTATCGCGCTCATGCTGCTGATCAGCTGAGCGGACCAGGGTTTTCTCCCTTCATCGTGAGGGGCAATCCGGCGGCAATGAAATAGACATCGTCGCAGATCTCTGCGAGCCGCTGATGAGTCGAACCGGCCAGATCACGAAAGGTGCGGGCCATGGCATTGTCCGGTACGATGCCCATTCCGACCTCATTGGACACGAGGATGACCTTGGTCTGCCGAAGCTCTTCAAGAGTTCCATATAGCTCGGTGACGGCCGTCGCCACGTCTCCATTGGCCAGCAGCAGATTGGTGATCCACAGCGTCAGGCAGTCGACCAGGATCACGTCATGCGATTTCGCGGCCTTGAGCAGGGCGTGGGACAGCTCGACTGGCTCCTCGATTGTCGTGAACCTTTCGCCCCGACTGGCCTGATGACTGCGCACGCGCTCATGCATTTCCGAATCCAGCACGGTGGCCGTGGCGAGATAAGCGGGCCTGGACCCGGCATACAGCGCAAGCCGCTCTGCAAAAGCCGTTTTTCCCGAGCGAGCTCCGCCCAGGACCAAACAATGTCGCGTCATGGTCAATCCTCTTCCTGGCCGTGCCGCCGCCCTGTTTTGATGCCGGTATCTTCGCCCCAAACGGGCAGGAGAGGCAACCTGTTCCCCTCTTGCCTGGCGATTGCATGCGGCCCATGCACACCACCGGATTGGCAAAGACATTTTCTTGGCGCCTACTACTTTCGTCTTAGCGCCTTTCGCATTATGGTCCGCGCCGAATTGACCACCTAGTTTGGGAGAAGTGGGGCACGGCATTCGCCTGTTGCCTTCAATTTTCCTCACACTCACGGAGATGCCTTTCGTGCCGCGATATTATCTTGGCGTTGACGGTGGCGGCACCAATTGCCGCGTGCGCCTGGCCAATGAACATCTGGAAACGCTGGCAGAGGTCAAGAACGGCCGCTCGAACCTGCAGATCGACGGCGGCGAGCCGGCCTACAAAGCCATCAGCGCCGGGGCGCAGGATGTGTTTCAGGCGGCGGGAATCGATTTTGCCGAAGCTGCCAACACCTATGCCTGTTTCGGCATGGCCGGTGGTCGCATGGATTCGGCGCGTGACGCGTTTGCGGCGCGCTCCTGGCCCTTTGCCGGTGTGAAGGTCTATGACGATATCGACATCGCCCATGCCGGCGCCCTGGGCGGCGAGGAGGGCGGCGTCGTCATCATCGGCACCGGCTCGGCGGCCATGTCCATCGTCAATGGCACCCGCCACCAGGCCGGTGGCTGGGGTTTTCACATTGGCGACCAGATGAGCGGCGCCATCCTCGGGCGCGAACTGGTGCGCTATGCGGTTGAAGCCGAAGACGGTCTGGTCGAGGACTCGCCCTTGACCAAGGCGGTCATCTCCGCATTGGGCGGCGACAATCAGGCGGTCATGACCTGGTCCTTTGCTACGGAAATGGATTTGAAGCTTCTGAGCCGCGACGGCTCGGAAGGCTGCGACGATGCATTGGTGGGACGTGCGCCAGGCGAGTTCGGCAAGCTTATGCCGCTTTTCTTTGATTATCTCGAACAGAACGATCCGGTCGCGCAGAAATTGTTGGCCATCCAGATCGGCTACGTCGACACCTACGTGAACTGGTTCAAGAGCCACGGCGCCAACGTCATGGCCATCGTCGGTGGGCTGGGGCAACGCCTCTTCCCCATCTTGCAGCAACACTATGGTGACTTTGTCGCTTTGCCCAAATACGAACCTCTGCACGGCGCGGTGATCCTCGCCAAACAGAATTTCGCGTCAAACTAAGGGACGTCCCACTTTGTCCAGCCGCATCATTCCCGTCCAGCCTTTCGATTACGTGGTGTTCGGCGCCACCGGTGACCTGACCAAGCGCAAGCTGATACCTGCGCTGTACCACCGTTTCTTGGATGGTCAATTCGACGAGCAGAGCCGCATCATTGGTGTCTCGCGCTCCAAGTTCAGCGACGCCGAGTTCCAGAAATTGGCCGGTGATGCCATCGCCCAGTTCGTTGAGAAGGATTACCAGGACGCCGAGACCATCAAGCGCTTCCTGACCATCTTCTCCTACGTGGTCAATGACGTGTCCAACGAGGCCGGTTGGGGCGATATCAAGAAGGCGCTGCGCGACGATCCCCAAGTGGTGCGCGCTTTCTACCTGGCTGTGGCGCCGGATCTGTTCGAGCCTATCGCCGAGCAGTTGGCCAAGACCAAGGTCTATCGCCGCGACGCGCGTGTGGTGATTGAGAAGCCCTTGGGCCATGACCTCGCTTCGTCGATCGAAATCAATGACGGTGTGGCCAAGATCTTCAAGGAAGATCAGGTCTACCGTATCGACCATTATCTGGGCAAAGAGACAGTGCAAAACCTGCTGGCGCTGCGCTTTGCCAACACCCTGTTCGAGCCGATCTGGAATTCGGCCCATATCGACCACGTGCAGTTGACCGTAGCTGAGAGTGTCGGCGCCGGCACGCGTGGCTATTATGACGAGAGTGGCGCTTTGCGCGACATGATCCAGAACCACATGCTGCAGTTGCTCTGCCTTGTGGCCATGGAGCCGCCCGCCAGCGACGACGCCAATGCCCTGCGCGACGAGAAGCTCAAGGTTCTGCGGGCCCTCCGCCCCATCACCAACGGCGAAGTGGCGACCAAGACCGTGCGCGGCCAGTATCGCGGCGTGAAGTCCGAAACCGCCGCCGTGGCCAGCTACCAGGACGAATTGCCCGAGGACAAGAAGGGCAGCCACACCGAAACCTTCGTGGCGCTCAAGGCCGAGATCGACAATTGGCGCTGGGCGGGTGTGCCGTTCTACATGCGCACCGGCAAGCGCATGGCTGAGCGCGTGTCGGAAATCTGCATTCAGTTCAAGCCCATTCCGCATTCGATCTTCGACCATGCCGAAGGCGCGCCCAAGGCCAACAAGCTGATCATCCGCCTGCAGCCCGATGAGGGCGTCAAGATGATGATGATGATCAAGGATCCGGGGCCGGGCGGCATGCGTCTGCGCCAGGTGCCGCTCAATCTCAGCTTTGCCGAGACCTTCACCGAGCGCACGCCCGAAGCCTATGAGCGCCTGCTGCTCGACGTGGTGCGGGGCAACCAGACCCTGTTTATGCGCCGGGACGAGCTCGAAGCGGCCTGGATGTGGGTCGATCCCATTCGCGAGGCCTGGGATCGCTCTTCCGAGCCGCCGCAGACCTACACCGCCGGTACCTGGGGCCCAAGTGGCGCCGTGGCCTTGATCGAGCGCGACGGCCGCACTTGGTATGAGGGTCCGCACTCGTGAGCATCGAACGCCGCAGCTTCGCCGACAAGTCGACCTTGGCCAGGGAACTGGCCGAGTCCGTGGCCGATCGCATCCGCACGGCCATTGCCGAGCACGGCGTGGCCGCCATCGCCGTAAGCGGAGGGTCAACACCGGGCAAATTCTTCCAGGCTTTGGGCAAGACCAAGGATATCGACTGGTCCAAAGTGGTGGTAACCTTGGTGGACGAGCGCTGGGTCGATGAAACCAGCGATCGCTCCAATGCCGCTCTGGTCAATGAGAAGATGTTGCAGGGACCGGCCGCCACGGCGCGTTTCTTCCCCCTGTACTCTGGTGGCGACGAGCCCTCCGAAGCCGCGATTGCCAAGACCAACGCCTTGATGGCTGATCTGCCCCAGCCCTTTGCTGCAGTCATTCTGGGCATGGGCAATGATGGCCACACGGCAAGCTTCTTTCCGGGCGGTGACACGCTGGACGCGGCGCTGACCCAGGAAGGTCCTACGCTCGCCATTCGCGCCCCTGGTGCCGGCGAACCACGCGTGACCTTCACTCTGCCGGCCCTGCTCAAAACCGATAGCCTCTACTTGCACATTGAAGGTGAGGGTAAGGCCGAGGTGCTCGAAACCGCGCTGGGTGACGGCCCGGTTGAGGACATGCCGATCCGCGCCGTGCTGCGCTCGGGCGCGCCGGTGACTGTTTACTGGTGCCCATAAGGCTCCTGGGGCGGTCCCCAATCGACCGCCCTGGCCGCTGATTGGTACTGGTATTTTGATGCAAGGATAACCGCGCCAGCGGCCCCCTTCTGGCGCGTCCTTGCCAGCATATGGAGACTTGCCATGACCGTCCGCCAGGCTATCCAGGACGTGACCGACCGCATTGCCGCGCGCAGCCGTGACAGCCGCCGCGACTATCTCGACCGTCTCGATGCGGCCAAGGAACAGGGCGTATACCGTTCTGCCTTGTCCTGCGGCAATCTTGCCCACGGATTTGCCGCCTGTTCCCCCTCGGAGAAGGCCGCGCTGGCCGGCAACAAGACGCTGAACCTGGGCATCGTCAATTCCTATAACGACATGCTGAGCGCCCATCAGCCCTATCAATTCTACCCCGAAATTATCAAGGAAGCGGCGCGTGAGGTAGGCGCGACGGCGCAGGTGGCTGGCGGTGTCCCGGCCATGTGCGACGGCGTCACCCAGGGGCAGCCCGGCATGGATCTGAGCCTGTTCAGCCGCGACGTGATCGCCATGGCGACCGCCATTTCGCTCAGCCACAACATGTTCGATGCCGCCGTCTATCTTGGCATTTGCGACAAGATCGTGCCGGGCTTGGTCATTGGCGCGCTGAGCTTCGGCCATCTGCCAGCCGTCTTTATTCCGGCTGGGCCGATGCCCTCGGGCCTGCCTAACGACGAAAAGAGCAAGATCCGCCAGCTCTACATGGAGGGCAAGGTCGGCCGCGCCGAACTGCTGGAAGCTGAGAGCAAGTCCTACCACTCGGCCGGCACCTGCACATTCTATGGCACGGCCAATTCCAACCAGATGCTCATGGAAATCATGGGCCTCCACTTGCCCGGCGCCAGTTTCGTCAATCCAGGCACCCCGCTGCGCGACGCCCTGACCCGCGAGGCCACCAAGCGCGCTCTGTCGCTTTCGGCACTGGGCAACAACTATACGCCCATCGGCCACATCATGGATGAGAAGGCCATCGTCAATGGCCTCGTCGGGCTGCATGCCACGGGTGGTTCGACCAATCACACCATGCACCTGATCGCCATCGCCGCCGCGGCCGGGCTCCAGGTCACCTGGGACGATATGAGCGATCTCAGCGATGCCACGCCATTGCTGGCGCGCGTCTATCCCAACGGCGTGGCCGACGTGAACCATTTCCATGCGGCCGGCGGCATGGGCTTCCTCATCAAGGAACTGCTCAATGACGGCTATCTGCATGAGGACGTCAAAACAGTGTGGGGCACCGGTCTTTCGGGATATACGGTCGAAGCCAAACTGATCGAGGACACGCTGAGCTTCGAGCAGGCGCCCGACGAAAGCGCGTTGCCCAAGGTTCTGACCAGCACCAAGACGCCGTTCCAGCCCACTGGCGGCTTGAAACTGCTCAAGGGCAATCTGGGCCGCTCGGTCATCAAGGTCTCCGCGGTCAAGCCCGAGCACCGCGTGATCGAAGCGCCCGCCAGGGTGTTCCACGGACAGGAGGGCCTGCAGGCCGCCTTCAAGGCAGGTGAATTGACCGGCGACATGATCGCCGTGGTCCGCTTCTCCGGTCCCAAGGCCATCGGCATGCCCGAACTGCACAAGCTGACACCGGCCCTGGGTGTGCTGCAGGATCGCGGCTTCAAGGTCGCTCTGTTGACCGACGGACGCATGTCGGGTGCCTCCGGCAAGGTGCCCGCCGCGATCCACATGACGCCCGAGGCCATGGACGGCGGACCGATCAGCAAGATCCGCGATGGCGACATGATCCGGCTCGACGCCAATGAAGGCACGCTGACCTTCCTCGGGGACGAGAAGGAGTTTTTCTCGCGCACACCCTCGACCGAAGACCTCCGCCCGCAACATTTTGGCATGGGCCGCGAACTGTTCGCTGGTTTCCGTAGCCTGGTGGGTGTGGCTGACAAGGGCGCGAGCGTTTTCAACTGATCACTGGGTCCGGACCGGAGTAGCGGGCGCGCGGTCGAATCAGCGCGCCGGTCTCCACCTGTTCCAGAGCATGGGCGATCCAGCCCACGCTGCGGGCCAGGGCAAAGATTTGCAGCGGCGCGTCAGACGGCAGGTTGAAAGCTGCCGTCAATGCGGCGAGTGCAAAATCGATATTGGGCTTTTCGCCAATCAGCCGCTCTCCGGTTGCGGCCAGTTCCGCAAACACTATCGGCACGTTGAACGCCGCCATCAGTGAATCGGCTCGTACATCGCCATCTGAATAAAGCCGATGCCCGAAACAGGGCAGCGCACTTCCCTGCCGGATATGGGCGCCAATGGCCTTGGCAGCACCCTGCTTTTGTGCCTGCTCAACCAGTCCCGCCATGCTCTGGCTGGCATTGCCATGCAGCGGACCAGACAGGGCTGCCAATCCCGCCAGAACCGCCGCCGATAAAGGCGCGCCGGTTGATGCCGTCACCCGCGCCGCAAAGGTCGAAGCATTGAGTTCGTGCTCGGCCAGCAGCACCAGGGCCCGGCGGATGGCATTTGCTGCGTCGGGACGATCCCATTGCCCGGCCAGGCGAGAATGCAGCGGCGCATCGCCCGGCGCGGCCAACGCCTCGGCGAGAAAAGACACCGTCCTCGCAGCGTCCGCAATCAGCACCGTGCGCGTGCGCCCGGCGGTGGGCATGTCAGTCGCAGCCAGTTCTGCCATGGCGCGGTAGGCCGCTGGCAAGCCGGGCTCTCCCACCTGCGTCGTGCTGCCAAAAATGGGTGGCGTGGCGCTTTGCCAGAGGAGCCTTGCAACCTCTTCCGGCGTCGCCGCTTCGGCCAGGGCGGCTGCATCCTGGCCGCGGTAAAGCAATCGGCCATCCATTACTGTCGCAATGGCCGTCTCCAGCACGGGCTCGCCCCAGGCGATGGCTCCAGCCGCAACTGTGTGAGCTGGTCGTCGACCCTTCTGCCGGGCGGCCAGCCGCTCGACATCCTCCTGCCGGTAAAGGCTGCGTCGCGGATCGGCGGGGTCGGGCCGCGCGCCAATCCGGCCGCGACTGACGTTGGCATAAAGCGTCTGCGGCTTGGTGCCCAGTTGCGCCAGGGCCTGCTACGCGGTGATCCAGCTCATATGGCCTCATATTGATCAATTGCATCAAGATTGACGTCAATCTTGATTGGCCTGATCTAGGGCGAAACAGCAAGGAGAGCAACATGTCCGGCCTCGATGATGTCATTGCCGCCGAAACCCGATTGTCCGAAGTCGATGGGCTCAATGGGCGTCTCGTTATCTGCGGTCACAGCCTGGAGTCGTTGGTGGGCCAGAAATCCTTTGAAGCGGTGCTGACGATGCTGCTGCCCGACCTGCTCTCCTCCAGCGAACAGGCGGTGCGCGCAGAAGTGGCGCAAGCCCGGCTTCGAGCCTTCCGGGAAGTGGCACGGCTGGATACGGATCTGGTCTCCTTGTCGATCACGGAAGGTCTCCGAGCCCTTATGGCACGGCTTCCAGATGGGGAGGATAAGTCGGTGGCTCTGTTGCAGATTGCTGCACCGGCCGTCTTCGTGCCAGCTCTGATCCGTGCCAAGGCCGGAAAGAAGCCGATACCGCCCCATATCGGACGCAGCCACGCAGCAGACATGCTGGCGATGTTGACGGGAGACCTGCCGGGCGATGAGCAGATCAAGGCTCTCGACGCCTATCTCGTGACCATCTCCGATCATGGGCTCAATGCCTCGACCTTCACGGCGCGTGTCGTGGCCTCAACCCGAGCTGGCTATGCCTCGGCAGTGCTGGCCGCGTTGGGAGCGCTCAAGGGGCCATTGCATGGCGGGGCACCAGGACCAGTGCTTGATATGCTCGATGCCGTTGCCATCCCCGATAATGCCACGGCTTGGCTGGCCGGGGAGATCTCCCGCGGTGAGCGGCTCATGGGTTTCGGCCACCGCATCTACCGGGTCCGCGATCCGAGGGCCGATGCGCTCAAAACAGCGCTCAATCGGCTCGGTGCTGCCGGTGGCATGGATGCCGATCGACTTGCTTTGGCTGAGGCGGTCGAGCGCGCGGCGCTGGCAGCGTTGCGGGCGGCCAAGCCGGACAGGGTGCTGGAAACCAATGTGGAGTTCTTCACCGCGCTTTTGCTCGAAGCGCTCGGTTTCCCGCGGGATGCTTTCACCGGTGTCTTTGCCGCCGGCCGGGTCGGCGGCTGGGTCGCCCATGCCCATGAGCAGATCGAGACCGGCCGGCTGATCCGCCCGCAGTCACGCTATGTCGGCCCGAAAGCGGCGTGATCTAGCCATTCGGCGATGGCCGGTGGGTCATGTGGCCCGAGTTCATGCCCACCGGAAAGAATACGGGTGGTCACCAGCGCGCCGGATTTTGCCAGCGCCTCCGCCAGCCTTTCGCCTGCAGGGCGAAAGGCATCTTTCTCGCCCAGAAGAATGAGGATCTTCGTGCCCGACAGGTCGGTATCCGGCACGACATCCAGCACCATGACCGGCCGCACCAGGATGGCCCGCTGGACCATCCCGGGATGCAGCAGCATGGCTGCGCCGAGCAGGTTCGCGCCATTGGAATGGCCCAGGGCCACCACCTGCTCCGGATCGAGTTGGTAAGAGCCGCGGGCTTCTTCGAAAAACGCTTCCAGCGCACCCGCTTCAAACCGAACGTCCTTCTGGTCGAAGATCGCCGGCCCCAGGGCCCGGAACCAGCGCCGTGTTCCGTCCTCGGTGCTGCGTCCGCGCAGCCCCAACAGAGTGGCGTTGGGGGCCGCATTATGCGCCAGGGGCATCAAGTCGGTCTCGTCTCCGCCCGTGCCATGCAGCAGGACCAGCGTGGCCCCGTTCGGCTGTTCCGGCGTGAAGAAGCGGTGCTTGTAGATGAGATCGCGATAGGCGACGCGCTCCTCGCCCGGCAGGCCGAACTGGGGCAGCATCACCTTCATCGTCTCGGGATCCGGCGTGTCCGGCGGCAGGAACAGCGTCTGGCCAAGCGTCTCGATGGCTTCGTCCAGCGTGAAGCCGGGCCCATCGCTGGCCATCTCGATCAGCACATTGCCCGGTTCGCGCACATAAAGCGAAGTAAAGTAATTGCGGTCATGCAGCGTGGTGAGGCTTGAATTGCGCTTGCGCAACTCGGCTTCGACCGCCTCGACCTCGGCTGCATCCGCAGCGCGCACCGCGACATGATCTGCGGTCCCCGCCCCCGGTGCGCCCGGCCAGAAGCCGGCGGCATCGCGGATATCGATCACATCGCCCACGTCCGACACCATGCGCTGGATCGGACCTTCGCTTGTGCCCTTTGCAAAGCCGAAATAGCGGCCAAGATAATCG
>Ga0208522_1000354_pt1 | contig 31215 bp, 27 predicted proteins | sample ETNtaG_25_FD_185763 | JGI IMG/M metagenome (GOLD analysis project Ga0208522, IMG submission 185763) | Marine microbial and viral communities from oxygen minimum zone, Eastern Pacific Ocean - ETNP201302SV86 (SPAdes) (version 2) | ecosystem: Environmental > Aquatic > Marine > Oceanic ... | reverse complement strand
TGGATTGATCACGGCATCGGATGCTCCAAAGTTCCTGACTTAACCAATGTGGCGCTGATGGAGGATCGGGCCACGTTACGCATTTCCGCGCAGCAGATCGCCAATTGGCTAAAACATGGCCTGCTCGACGTGAAAGCGGCCTTCATACGCATGGCCTTGGTGGTCGACTGCCAAAATGCTAGCGACCCGAAATACCGCGCCATGGCGCCCAATTATGATGCCAGCATCGCTTTCCAGGCCGCTCTGGAACTCGTGCTCGACGGCGCCCGCCAGCCGAACGGTTATACCGAACCCGTGCTGCATCGCCGCCGCCGCGCAGCCAAGGCAGTCCTGTGACACCAGTCCACCCGGAGTAAACAATGATCACAATTACCCGTCTAGATATAACCGATGCCCGCGCCCTGATGGAAGGTGCGCGCGCCAGAGCTGAGGCCATCGGAGTACCGATGTGTATCGCCATCACCGATGAAGGCGGCAATCTGATTGCGTTCGAACGCATGGATGGCGGCAAGGTCACCAGCGTCACTATAGCCATCGACAAGTCCTACACCGCTTCCGCCGCCAAAAAAGCCACCCACGAATATGGTGCCGCCAGCCAGCCGGGTGCCCCGGCCTATGGGATAAATTCCGCCATTGGCGGCCGCCTCTCGATCGTCGCAGGCGGCCTCCCGGTCATCGTGGAGGGGGCTGTGGTTGGAGGGATCGGTGTCAGTTCGGGTACGCCGGCCCAAGATCTCGAAGTGGCGCAGGCCGCCATAGTCGGCTTCCTGCACGGCCAGAATTTGTCAGCCTGACGTTCAGCCCGAACACCGCCGACGCATCGCGCCCCATGAACCTATGGTTCGTCAAACTTGGCGATGCGGCGGCGGTGTTCGGAGCGACGTCAATCCTGATGGCAATAGAAGCTCAAACCAGGTCTGGTCGTGGACTAGTCGACGGATGCAAATAGGACAGACGTGTACCCTGAACCGTGATAGTCGTCTCACCGCCTGACGGCAACGCCTTCTAGATAACGATCATGCCAGCCATGTCCGGTTTTGAGGAACTAAGACCTTCCACAAAGGGTCGGCCAATGCAAACCGGGAGAACTTCTTCGCCTATAACGCTCTGCAACTTGGCCACCGTCTTTGTCCACTGGTCATCAACGCGCTCAGCTGACCGTTTTGCCACCTGCAAGACATTGCCCTTCCCTATCGGACGTTCAACAGGCCACTCACTGGAAGCAGCGACGGTAGCTAATTTGGACGCCAAGATGAGGGCAGGTCTAAGAAGTAGGGGCCCAAGGGTGTCTAGTTTTGCGTTGCTGGGGCCGACGCCGCCGGCTGCAAATCAACTCAAAAAAAACAGCGGTCGGCCACGTCAAGAATGGCGGCTAACGGGAAACCGAAAAGCGGCCGGAAAGACCGGTTTGGGGCGCGTGGTCGACCGTCTGTGAAAGCTGGCACACTGCCCGAAACTGTGCCCTGATATGCCCATGGCAGAAAACCGCCTTAGGGCATACCGCAGCAAGCGCCACTTTGGGCGTACCACGGAGCCCTATGGCACTGACGGCGACGACAGTTTCCGCTTTGTCGTACACAAACATCACGCAACCGCCGATCACTACGACTTGCGGCTTGAGCTGGGCGGAGTACTCAAGAGCTGGGCCGTGCCGAAAGGCCCCTCGCTCAATCCGGCTGACAAGCGCCTTGCGGTCGCCACCGAGGACCACCCAGTCGACTATCTGGACTTCGAGGGTGTGATCCCGGCGGGGGAGTATGGCGGTGGACCGATGATTGTCTGGGACACCGGCACCTGGGCTCCCATGGGCGATCCGGAGGTCGACATAGCCAAAGGCGCCTTCAAGTTTCGTCTGGCGGGCGAAAAGCTCAATGGTGGCTGGATGCTCACGCAGCTCAAGAACCGTCCTGAAGACAAGGGCAAGTCCACCTGGTTGCTCTTCAAAGAACACGACCAGGCAGCGGATATTGAAGTCGATATACTTAAGAGCCGCCCAGAGAGCGTCAAGACCGGCCGGCGCATTGAGGATCTGGTGCAGCTGGGAAAACCTGCGCGACGTCGCCGCAAACCAGTGAACCCGGGCAAGCTCATCGGCGCAATTGCGGCACACATGCCGCTCAAAACATCGATACAGCTTGCGACTGCGGCGGCAGCGCCGCCGGCAAACACTGCTTCAATCACTTGGCTGCACGAAATCAAGTTCGACGGCTATCGCACCGTAGCACGCTTCGACAAGGGAGCAGTCCGCCTGATTACACGCGGCGGCCTTGACTGGACGCGGCGCTATGGCGATTTGCCCGAAATACTGGCCACTCTGCCCTGCAAGCAGGCCATGATAGACGGCGAGATTGTCGTGCTGGATTCCCAAGGTGTCAGCAATTTTGGCCGCTTGCAGGAAGCGCTAGCGGAGGGCCGGCCACGCAACCTGCTCTTCTTTGCCTTTGACCTACTGTACCTCGACGGATGGGACCTGCGCGGCGTTGCGCTCAAAGACCGAAAGAGGTTGCTGGCAAGCCTGCTCGCAGATGGCCCCTCAGCCATTCAGTTTAGCGACCATGTCGAAGGCCTAGGAGACGCCTTATTTGAGCAGGCTATTACGACGGGCCTCGAAGGTATCGTCTCAAAACGTGCCGACAGCTCCTACACTGGCAAACGCTCCAGCACCTGGCTCAAGATCAAGGCACCCAGAACCGGCGATTTCGTCATAGCGGGTTACACGGCATCGGCTGAGGCCGGCGGGATCGGGGCGATTGCGGTTGCCGAATGGATAGGAGATGAATTAGTTTATCGCGGCAAGGTTGGCACCGGCTTTGATGCTGCCGGTATGGCGAACTTGCTGGAGCGGCTCGAAGCTCTGCATGATGACCAATCCATGGAAGGAGCGCCCAAGGACGTCAAGTCGGTCAGACCGATCCTCACCGCGCGCATTCAGTACGCCGAGATCACCAAGGACGGATTATTGCGACATGCTGTCTATCGCGGATTGCGCGAAGCCAGCCTGTCCCCCCGTGGTGCGTCGCCGCGCAAAAGACTGGTGTCCGATGCCGATCTGGCCAGAATCTGGGTAACAAATCCGACGCGCCGCCTGTTCGGAAGGAACGGCCCCACCAAGCTCGACATCGCTGTCTATTACGCCAGCGTTGGCGATGCGATGCTGCCCCATCTAATGGGTCGTCCGGTGTCGCTCTTCCGCTGCCCCACTGGAAAGTCTGCGGATTGCTTCTTCCAAAGACACCCCTTTACAGGCATGCCCGAAGGAATTGCCAGGGTAGATACCGCCAATAGCGAAGGTGAAGCACAGACGTTCATCGCTGTCTCCGACACCAAGGCCTATCTGGCACTGGCACAGTTTGGTGCGGTTGAGTTCCACGCCTGGGGCACACATGTTGACCATCTCGACAGGCCCGACCGGATCATTTTCGACCTTGACCCAGGAGAAGGCGTCGCCTGGCGCGACGTGGTCAACGCCGCCGTGCATCTGCAAGGGGAACTAGAAAAGCTTGGTCTTGTGCCATTCGTGAAGACCTCGGGCGGCAAGAGGGTCCACATTGTGGTGCCGACCACTCAAAAACTGGGCTGGAAAGCGGCGCATGCAGCAAGTGCCCGGCTCGCAGCCGACCTTGCCGCCACGGGGCCGGACACGTTCGTGACGGTTATGGGTTCGGAAAACCGCAAACGACGAATTTTCATCGACTACCACCGCAATGCCCGCAGCGCGACAGCAGTCGCGGCCTATTCGCTACGGGCTCGTACGCACCTGCCGGTCTCGACCCCAGTTGAATGGCGAGACCTTGAGTCTATCGACTCTCCGCAGGACCTCAATTACTCTACTCTTCCGAGATTATTAACGATGTCCGGCGACCCGTGGGCAGATATTAACGAGTCTTCGCGTGACCTGCCGGCATGATTGTCTTGAGTAGGAGGCGAGCATGGCTCCACGGGCCAGTTGGAAGGGACATCTGCGGCTGAGCCTGGTGTCATGCGCGGTCAAGATGTATCCGGCGACCAGTTCATCGGACCGCATCAGCTTCAATCAGCTCCACAAGGACACCCACAATCGGATCAACATGAAGCCGGTCGATCCTGAACTGGGCCTGGTCGAGCGTAGCGACCTGATCAAGGGCTATGAATATGAGCCCAAGCAATACGTGATCATCGATGAGACTGATCTCGAAGCGGTGCGGATCGAGTCCAACCACACACTCAATATCGAGGCCTTTGTGAACGAGGACGAGATCGACGTCCTTTATCAAGATGCCCCTTATTATCTCGCCCCCGATGGCGCCATGGCCGAAGAGACTTTCATCGTGCTGCGCGAAGCCATGCGCCGCAGCGGCAAGGTGGCCATTGCGCGCCTGGTGCTCTCAAGCCGTGAGCGCGTCGTAACAATCGGTGCGCGCGAGAACGGCATGTTCATCACCACGCTACGCAACCCCAACGAAGTTCGCGGCACGGCCGAATATTTTGGCAACATCCCACAGGGAAATCCGGATGCGGAAATGCTCGAGCTTGCCGAAAAGCTGATTGAGCAGAAGGTCACCGCTTTCGACGCCAAAGACTATGAGGACCGCTACGAGATCGCGATGATGGCGATGATCAAGGAGAAACTCAAAGGCCACAAGCCGATCGTTGCAGCCGCTCCTGAACGCGGCAACGTCATCAATCTGATGGATGCGCTCAAGGCCAGCCTGGGCGAGGCCAAACCTGCCGCCAAGAGCCGTGCCAAAGCGACTGCGCCTGCCAAAGAGTCGGCCACCAAGGTCTCTCTCAAGGCCGCGCTCGAAGCCAGCAAAACCACAAAGCCCAAGGCGGCTCCGCGAAAGAAGGCGTAGCATCGCATGGATTTCAGCGGGGCCAGCATCGGCGTCGTCGGAGCGCTCAGGGCCTTTCCGCTGCGCACGGCTGCGCGCCGTATAGCTGAGGGGGGCGGTCGGCTGCATCGCGGACTGCCGCGCGGCACGACGGTAGCCGTCTTCACGCGCAGCCTGCTCACTCGCCTCGATATGGTCGCGATCGAAGAGCGCGAGAACAAGGCTCGATCCGACGTCGGTGCACTCTGGAGCGACAACGGTCTGATGCGCCAAATGGGCCTGCTGGCCAGTTCCGCTCCCGGCACTGTTACGAAACAGTCTCTTCTCGAACAATCAGGTCTTTCGCCGCGAACTCTGGGCCTGCTGGCCCTGTTTGACGCCTTCGAGCATGACAGCGAGCCCTTTTCCTTCCGCGACCTCATTCTCGCTAAGAAGTATGCAGGTCTCGAGAAATCGGGCGCCACCTGGCACGAGATAGCTAGGTCCCTGCATGGCGTAGGACCGGTCGGTTCACTCGCCGCGCTCACATTACAGACCGCTGGCGACCGCGTTATTGCTGAGGACGCTTTCTCTCGCGCGGAGCTTGATGGTCAGCGCCTGCTGCCGCTGGGGGAAGAGCCTGACGCAGCCGAAGACTATTTCACTCACGCCGAGGCGGCGGAAGCCGCTGGCCTGTTCGCCGAGGCTGCCGTCCTCTATGGCCATTGCGCGGCCGTGGACCCCAGCGACGCCACTGCGCCTTTCAACCAGGGCAATTGTCTGCGCGAGACGGGCGACCTTCAAGGCGCGCAGATCGCCTATGCAACAAGTCTCAAGCGCGATCCGGCATTTGTCGAAGCCTGGTTCAATTGCGCTGACGTGTTGCGCCAGCTGGGACGGCAGAACGCAGCACGCCAGCACCTGCAGCGCGCGATTTCCAGCGATCCGACTTACGCGGACGCCCTCTATAATTTGGCCGCCATTGAATACGAGACGGGACAGTATGAGGAGGCCGTAGCCGGCTGGCGACGATACCTTGAACTGGACAATGACTCCGACTGGGCAAAACGGGCTCGTGCCGGCATTAGCTTTGTGGCGCAGATGAGCCGGAGCAAGGCAGGATGAGCACCCAGTTTCTGTTCGACGGCCCCGAGGATGCCCGCTTCACTCTGCTACTGGCGCACGGAGCCGGAGCGCCAATGGATTCCGCCTCGATGAACGCAACCACCAAAGCCTTGGTGGCGCAGGGATTCAAGGTCGCACGCTTTGAGTTCGGCTATATGGCCAGCCGTCGCACGCCAGAAGGCAGGAAGCCTCCGCCTAAGGCGGAAAAGGTCATGCCCGAATTCATTGCTGCGGTGGAGGATCTGGGGCCCACCAATGGCCCGTTGATAATCGGTGGCAAGTCCATGGGGGGACGGGTCGCCAGCATGGTTGCCGATGCCCTGTTCGAAGCCAACCGCATCGCAGGTCTTCTGTGCATCGGCTACCCCTTTCATCCGCCCGGGCGGCCGCACCAATTACGCACTACCCATCTGGTCGATCTGATGACCCCGACGCTTATCTGCCAGGGGACCCGCGACGAATTCGGAGACCGCCACGAGGTGGGCGAGTATGGCCTCTCCGACGAAATCGAGCTTTTCTGGCTCGAGGATGGCGATCACGACCTCAAGCCGCGCAAGGCGATTTCGGGATTTACCACGGCCGGTCATCTGCAAAGCCTGGCTGAGAAAGTATCAGACTGGGTTCAGCGCATCGCGTGAAGATTGCAACCTTCAACATCAACGGCATCAATAAGCGCCTTAACAACCTGATGGCATGGCTCGCCGATGCTGCTCCCGACATTGTCTGCCTGCAGGAACTCAAGGCCACCGACCGGCAATTCCCCGCAACAGCGCTGGCCGAAGCCGGCTACGAAGCGGTCTGGAAGGGGGAGGCCAGTTGGAACGGCGTAGCCATTCTTTGCCGAGGCGCGACCCCGGTCCTGACCCGGGACATGCTGCCTGGAGACCCCAGTGATCGTCAAGCGCGTTACATAGAAGCAGCCTGCAATGGAGTGATCGTTGGTTGCCTCTATGCGCCAAACGGCAATCCCCAGCCCGGGCCAAAATTCGACTTTAAGCTCGCCTGGACCAAACGCCTGATCGCACATGCCCATGAACTGTGGTCGAGCGACCTGCCGATCGTGTTGGCCGGCGACTTCAACATCGTTCCAGAGCCTCGCGACATATATGAGACGACCTTCTACAAGGACAACGCCCTCATCCAGCCGGAGAGTCGCGCTCTGTTCAACCAACTCCTCGACCAGGGCTGGACGGACGCGATCCGGCACATACACCCGGATGCGATCGTCTACACCTTTTGGGACTACATGCGGAACCGCTGGGAGCGCGACGCGGGTCTGCGCCTTGATCACCTGCTGCTAAGCAGCAATCTGGTCCGCAAGCTCAAGAATGCCGGGGTCGACAAGGCAATACGCGGCTACCCCGGAGCCAGCGACCACGCACCGGCTTGGGTTCACATTTAGCTGCAACGAGCCGCATTGGCTGATCACTACCGGACGGTCGGCTGTTAGCCGCAGAACGTGTGCCGCCCAATGTCCGAAATGGGGCGCCCACCTGCCCGGCGGGTTTGGGGAAGCCCCCTGCCCCACAATCCTCCACGCCAGCGCCTTAAGCGGGTCCGATTGCGGACTGACCGGAATTGGCTCAATTGGCAACAAATCGGACTGCGCCCGTGCTATCTAAAAGTCCCAATCAGAATACGGAGTTGCTTGCCTGCCAGAGCCGACGCTCAAGGATGACTAGCCATTCAGTCTTAGCTGCCTCGTGATCTGGACCACGGCCCAAGCTTCGATCTTGGCCGATAACTGTTGATTTAAGTCAGTCAGCCAAAGGCAGCAGTCGGATCAGCGCCTTGACGGCCACTTCATAGCCATAGGCCCCAAGGCCTGCAATCACTGCGTTGGCGCGCATGGAGACATAAGAGCGATGATAGATCGGCTCTCTCTTGTGAATGTTGGAGATATGCAACTCGATAACCGGGCCCTCCACCATTTTCAAAGCATCCAGCAGGGCCAGTGAAGTGAAGGTAAGGGCTGCTGGATTGATCACAACTCCGGAGCCTTCATCGATTGCCTCGTGAACCAAACCGATGAGTTTTTCTTCGCTGTTGGTCTGGTGGAAAATGACCCCATGCTCGCCGGCTGCTGCCCTGCACATCGCCTCCACCTCGGCCAGTGTCGTCGTGCCGTAAATATGCGGCTCGCGCTTTCCCAAGCGATTCAGATTAGGGCCGTTGAGAACGTAGATGGGCTTCATTTCATATCCTTCGGATTAACCCTGGTAGCCAAAAAGACGCGGCAACCACAGCACTGTTTCGGGCACGAAGGTGAACAGCATCAGCGCCCCAAGCAGCACAGCCAGGAACGGCAGCGTGTCGCTCACTATGTCCTTGAGTTTGGCGCCCGAGACCGTCTGCATCACGAAGAGCAGCATGCCATAGGGCGGGGTTATCAGGCCGATCATCACGTTGACGACCGCGACGACGCCGAAATGCACCAAGTCGATGCCAAGAGCTGCAGCCGACGGCACCAGGACCGGGATGATGATCAGAATAATCGCCGTTCCTTCGAGGACGCAGCCGAGCAGCAGCAGAACAACATTGACAAAGATCAGGAACATCACCGCATCGAGGTTCCATTCCGTGAGCACTGCGCTCAAAGACGCTGGAATGTTTTCGACCGTGACCACGTAATTGAGCACCAATGCGCCGGCGATCAGCATACCGATCGACACGGTGGTTTTTGAGCTGACCACCAACGACGAATAAAAGCTCCTCCAGCTGATCGAGCGATAAAGCACGATCGAGACGACGAGCGCATAGGCGGCAGCGACGGCAGCGGCTTCGGTTGGTGTGGTGATACCGCTATAGATAAAGAATAGCAGCACAACAGGCATCATCAGGGCCGGTAGAGAGTGCCAGGTAATTTTGGGCAGCTGCCGCAGCGGCACCGGGGCTTCCACGGGAAAGTTGTGCTTCTTGGCCTTGTAAAAAATGATCAAGGCCAGCGAGAGACCCATGATCACACCGGGAATGATCCCACCCATAAACAAGTAGCCAATCGACGCATCAGAAACCAGGGCATAGAGCACCATGGGTATGGAAGGCGGAATGATCGGCCCGATCACTGCCGACGAGGCCGTGAGCGCCGCAGCGAAGGAATTGGGGTATTTCCCGTCGCGCGTCATCAGCGAGTGGACCATTTTGCCGGTCCCGGCCGCGTCAGCAATTGCCGAGCCCGACATGCCCGCAAAAACGATTGACTGCAGCACATTGACCAGCGCCAGACCGCCCCGGAAGCGGCCGACCACGGCATTGCACCAGACCAGTAGCTTGTCCGAGAGGGAGCCGATATTCATGAACTCGGCCGCCAGGATGAACAGCGGTACGGCTAGGATGATGTAGTTGGCGTACATGCGGTTGAGGAATTGCTCAGCCACGATCCCCATGTCTAAGCCGTTGAGGAGGAGATAGAGGATCGAGCCGCCGATCATCGACAAGCCAATCGGCAACCCTAGAACGGCCAGCACCAGAATTGCGGCAATACAGAGAAAGAAGGGGTCGGTGAGCAGTTCCATTATTTGGTCTCTTCCTGCTCCTCACGTCCCCAAACCGCCACGCCAGCGCGCCAGATATACCGGATCACGGTCACGACGGCGAAGACGATAAAGATGGAATAGACGTAGTCGTAGCGGATCTTGAGATAGGCGGTCTTTTCCACCTTCATGAACAAGATGTAGTCGATAATGGCGGGCAGGGCTGTCGCCAAAAGGACGACGATCGCCAGAGCGGTGATCACCGTCATCACGCGGCGCGCGTTGTTGCCTACTGCCGAATAGACAACGTCAAGCCGGACGTCGTCGCGGTCACGCAATACAAAAGCGGCGCCAAACAGGACGATCCACACCCACAGGATAGCGCTGACCTCATGCGCCCAACCTGTCGGCAATTGCAGCACGTAGCGAAACACAATCTGGATGATAAAGGCGAAGAACATCGCGCCCAACATCAGTGCCAGAATGTTTTCAGCTCTTTTGGACAACCAGCGTCCAAGCTGGATCAGGCCGGCCATATCGTCCTCCCCGTCGATAGCAATGGGGGCACGCTATCGCCGTCGTCTCTGTATGAGAAATGCAAAAATGGGTGCCGCTCAATGGCGGCACCCGAACGCGTAATTACAGCGCGTTGATGGCGTCGAGCGCGCCTTCCGGCCAATCTTTGGCCAGATCGGATTCGAGATATTTCTGCTGCGCATAAGTGCGGAAGGCATCCTGATCGGGCTCATAGATATCCAGGCCGACGCTCTTGAAGCGGTCAACCAGTTCAGCCTCGCGCTTCAGGTGCTCTTCCTGGCTGAAGTCGATGGCAACCTTGGCAGCGGCCTGGAAGGCCTCCTGCTGTTCCGGGGTCATGGCGTCCCAGGCAGAGTTGCTGATCACCAGAAGGTCGAAACCAACCAGGTGTGAGGTCAGGACAATCTGGTCCATGACTTCGTAGAACTTCATGTTCTCAACGTTTGGCAGCGGGTTGTCCTGGCCGTCGATGGCACCGGTCTGAAGCCCTGTATAAACTTCGGCATAGGCCATTGGCGTTGGGTTGGCACCCAGCGACGTGCCCAGGAACTGCCAAGCATCGCCGCCCGGCATGCGCAGCTTGATACCGGCCATGTCCGCTGGGGTTGCGATCTTTTTGTCACCGCGCAAGCCAACCTGACGGGCACCGAAATAGGTCGGCCCGAGAATCTTGATGCCGAGCTGGTCTGACGCCATCTGCTTGAATTCAGCACCCACTTCGCTGTCAAAGAAAGCACGCAGGTGGGCAGCGTCCCTAAACAGGTAGGCCGAGGTCAGCAGCGACCAGGCGGGAATCTGGTTGGAGATGTCCTGAGGAGCAATGTTGCCCAATTCCAGGTTGCCACGTTGCAGCGCTACCAGCTCGGTGCCCTGCGCAAACAGAGTTGCCCCGTAGTAGGGCTCAACAGTGGCAAAGTCCGCAACCTGCGATGAGAGCAGGTTGATCATTTCAGCGCGAATGTCCTGCTCCGAAAACACCGCAGAAAAGCGCAGCGCTGGATTATCCTGGGCAAGCGCCGGGAAGGCAGCTGCCAGCAGCAGGCCACCCACCATAAGGGCGCGACGTGAAAGCGAAATATTCATCAATCTTCCTCCCTGGAATGTCTCACATTCCACTTTTGTTACCTTCGTGAGCCGAACCCAATGCGGCCCGGCATGATCCGTTGCGGGTCTTCACTCCCATCGAACGGATGTGCTCCGACACTGAAAACCTCCCGTCATCGGGCTGGATGCACTTTGTACGAAATGGTTCGTTCATGTCAATGGCGAGAATTTGACGCTGAAAGCCTGCTTCCTATTCCTCAGCTGAACTGGTAACTATCAGACAATACTCATTTCGTCAGATAACTTTGATTATGTCCAGATACGATCTTTCGCAATCTGTCGGCGCAGCCACCTATCAACGCATGCGACAGGACATCATTGCCTGCCGCCTTCGCCCCGGAGACAAACTGCGGCTGGAGGGGCTTCGCGAACGCTATGATGCAGGCGTTAGCACGCTACGAGAGATTCTGAGCCGACTGGTCAGCGAGTCACTTGTAGTCGCGGAGGGGCAGAAGGGGTTTGCGGTTGCGCCCGTCACGCTGCAGGACTTGCGTGAAATCGCCGACCTCAGATTATTGCTCGAAAGCCACGCCCTCGCTCTTTCCCTGGCAGCGGGCGACCTGGAATGGGAAGGCCGCGTCGTTGCGGCGCATCACATACTGGCTGCCACTGAAAAGAAGTTGTTGGCAGGGCAGGAACGCCAGACGGTCAACTGGGTGCGATACGACTTCGCCTTTCACAACGCTCTCATCTCGGCATGCGGGTCACAGGTGCTCCTTGACCTGCATGCCGCAACGTTTGATCGCTTTCTGCGCTATCACATGTGGGCAGCCAGCTTCCGCGGTGCCGGCGTAGTCGATGATCATCAGGTGCTGTTCGAAATGGCGATCGCCCGCGATGTCGATGGCGCACTGACCATGTTGGCCACCCACGTCAATAGTGGCGTGGAGCATGTGCTGTTGACTGGCAGGCTGGACAGTTAAGCATTTGCCGCAAACGTCTTGCTCATTTCCGCGCTGTCCGGATCAATATCGGTGAACAGACGGAAGGCACGAGCCGCTTGGTAGATGGCCATTCCGCCGCCGGGCAATGTGCGGCATCCAAGCCTTGAGGCCTGGCGGATCAGTTCGGTTTCGCGAGGAAAGTAGATTATGTCGGCCAGCCATTGATGCCGACCAAGTATTGCCGGATCGAAGGGCATGCCCGGCAGCTTCTCCATCCCTACGGGTGTGGCATTCACCACGCCGGCCGCTTGGCCGATCGCTTCTCCTAATTGGTCGGGCATCAGGGCCCGGGTGCGAGCATTACTGGTTCGCGCAATATGAGTGGCCAGAATTTGCGCCCGTGTGGCGTCGGCATCGACGATGTCGAGTGAAGTGGCGCCAAGTTGGACCAAGGCATGAGCAATAGCCGCGCCGGCGCCCCCTGCCCCGACCTGCACGACATGGTCCATCTGTACCGCGCCAAGGCCGACGCGGACACTTTGGGCAAAGCCCCAGCTATCGGTGTTGTGTCCCATGCAGCCACCATGTCTCAACACCACCGTATTCACGGCGCCAATCAGATCGGCTTCCGGCGACAAATCATCGAGCAAGGGCAGAATAGCTTGTTTGAAGGGATAGGTGATGTTCAGCCCTGAATAGCCACGCTCCTTGACTGCGGCTAGCATGGCCTCAAGGTCGTTGTCTTCGAGGCCAAGGCGGTCGAAGTCGATCAAGTCATAGCGGTAGTGGAGGCCGTGTCGTTCCCCTTCAGCTTCGTGCATGGCCGGTGTGAGCGACGAGCCAATGCCCCGCCCCAATAAGCCGACCCGCACGACCTTGTCTTGTCTACCAGCAAAACCGGAGCGCGCCGCATCAACGATCGCGAAGGCTTTTCGAACGCGATCACCTTGTTTAGTCACCGAGGAGCTCCCTGGCGGAAAACTCTCCGCCCTTGTTTTCATACACCCCTCGCCATTAGAAGAACGTGAGGGCACTTTCTCCACAATGTACGAACTGGTTAGTTCGGTCAATTCGGAGAGTATTGGAAAGGCATTTTTTCCCGATGGCGGAAATGGGGTCGGATGTGAAAAAGGCAGGGCGCAGGACGCCTGCACGCCAGCAAGACCCGGAGGGAACACGGGCCAACATTATCGAGGTGGCCAGCCAGGAATTTGCCCTCAACGGCCTTTCAGGCGCCCGGATCGACGAAATTGCCGCCAAGACGCGCTCCTCCAAGCGGATGATTTACTACTATTTCGGCGACAAGGAGGGGCTTTACCTCAGCGCATTGGAAGCCGCCTATGCGACTGTACGGGAAGGTGAGGCTGAACTTGATATTGCCGGACTTCCACCCGTCGACGGGATGCGGCGCCTGGTGGAATTTACTTTCGACCATCATCACCACCATGAAAACTTCATTCGCATGGTGATGATCGAGAACATCCACCATGGACAATATCTGGAACGGTCAGGCGTCGTGCGGGAACTGAATGTTACAGCGATTGCCCGGATCAAGGAGCTCTATGAGCGCGGCGTCAGCGAGGGGCACTTTCGGCCGGGACTGGATCCGCTGGAAATCCATTGGCAGATCAGCGCACTTTGCTTCTTCAACGTCTCGAACCGGGCTACATTCTCACAATTGTTCGCACGCGACTTCGGCAGTGCAGAAATGCAGAAGAAGCTCAAGCAGAATACCAGTGAAATGGTCCTGCGCTATCTGGCACGCGAAGCCGCACCCAACAGGCTCTGAGCTCCATCAGGAAGGAGAGCGAAGACCTGTCAGCGTCACTTGGCGGATGTCTCGTTGACCATGTTCTGTCACATCGGTACATTGTACGAACTGGTTCGTTCAGGATTGTGCCATGAAGACGTCTATCGCCACGGTTTCCATCAGCGGAGACCTTCGGGAGAAGCTGGAAGCCATCGCCGCGGCGGGCTTTGACGGGGTAGAAATTTTCGAGAACGACTTTCTCTCCTTTGACCGCAGTCCGGCCGAGGTGAGGCGCATGGCCTTGGACCTTGGTTTAGAAATTACCCTCTTCCAGCCGTTTCGGGATTTCGAGGGCCTGCCAGAGTTGCAAAGGGCGCAATCCTTTGAGCGGGCCGAGCGGAAGTTCGATCTCATGGAAGAACTTGGTGCGCCGCTCATGCTGGTCTGTTCCAACGTGGCGCCGGCGGCGCTCGGCGGCATTGATCGCGCGGCGGCCGATTTCCACGAACTGGGAGAGCGGGCACGCAAACGCGGTCTAAAAATTGGCTACGAAGCTCTTGCTTGGGGGCGGCATATCAACGACCACCGCGACGCCTGGGAAATCGTACGCAGGGCCGATCACCCCAATGTTGGCGTCATTCTCGACAGCTTCCACAGCTTGTCGCGCCGCATCGATTCCGATTCGATCCGCGCCATTCCCGGCGATAAAATTTTCATTGTACAACTGGCCGACGCACCGGCGCTTGATATGGACCTGCTCTATTGGAGCCGCCACTTCCGTAACATGCCGGGAGAGGGCGACCTCCCTGTCGTTGACTTTGCCCGCGCCGTGGTAGCCACCGGCTATGACGGTCCATTCTCGCTTGAAATTTTCAACGATCAGTTTCGCTCAGGCTCACCGCGCGCTATTGCCCAAGACGGACATCGATCGCTCGTTTTTCTGATGGACGAGGTCAGGGCGGCTGAGCCCGAGCTGTCTCACAGTTTGCCGATACTACCGCCGCGAAGAACGGTGAAAGGCGTCTCCTTCATCGAATTTACGGCCGATGAAGCCGAAGCGCAGAGCCTTCGGTCGATGCTCCGGCAACTGGGATTTGCGTTTACCGGCCGCCACAAAAACAAGAATGTGGAACGCTTCACCCAGGGCGACATCAACATTGTCGTCAACACCGAACGCGAGGGGCTGGCCCACGCTGCTTACGTGACGCACGGCACGTCGGCCTATGCAATGGGTCTTCTAGTCGATGACGCCCAGGCAGCGCTGGACCGCGCCAAAGCGCTGGGTGCCCAGCCCTTTCTGCAGGGTGTTGCGCCGGGAGAGCTGGCGATCCCCGCGGTGCGGGGTGTCGGCGGCGGGGTCATTTATTTCCTCGATGGCCACTCCGACCTTGCAAAGGTCTGGGACATCGAATTCGAGCCGCTTCCCCCGCAGACTGGTGGTGCCGGGCTAATCGGATTCGATCATGTCGCCCAGACGATGAATTATGAGGAGATGCTCACATGGATTCTCTTCTACCGCTCGATTTTCGACGTGGACAAGGGACCATTGGTGGACGTTATCGACCCGTCTGGCCTGGTGCGAAGCCAGGTCATCTCCAATGAGGCCGGCACTTTGCGCCTGACCCTCAACGGAGCGGAGAGTCACCGGACTCTGGCGGGCCGGTTCATCGCAGAAACCTTCGGATCAAGCGTTCAGCACATTGCCTTTGTGTCCAACGACATTTTCGCCACCGCGGCGAAACTTAAGCAAAACGGCCTGGTTACCTTGGAAATCTCGCCAAACTACTATGCCGACCTGGAGGCTCGGCTTGGACTAGGGGCTGAGGCCATAGCAAAGCTGAAAAACGCCAATCTTCTCTATGACCGGGACGAAAAGGGCGAGTATTTTCAGCTCTACTCAGCCAACTTCGGTGATGGTTTCTTCTTTGAGATCGTCCAGAGAAAAGGGGCCTACGCAGGCTTTGGCGCAATCAACGCGCCGTTCCGCATCGCCGCTCAGAAACGTGCATCTCGCCCTGCCAGCGTCCCCCGAAGGTGAGGTGCTGACTGCGACCTCCAAGTCACCCGCCTGCAATCCATCGACCTCCTTGCTTCTGCCAAACCGATTGCATCAAGCTCAAGATAGGCTGCCTGCAACAAGGGTTCGACGGGATACCGATGCTCGTCCTTCATTGAATCGCCTTGGCTCACTATCTGTCACATCCCTCGTTTCGTATTGGCAGGTTTTGGGCAATCCCCGGCAACGACCGGGTAACCGACTTGGGGCGTGTTGCAGATCGGCAGGTCCAGATCCCAATCCGCTCCTCGACGCTTGTAGGGGCTGACCTGGAAGCACTCGTAAGAATGGTTGTTTGCTGCCCGCTAGAGAGCTCCAGCGTTGGCCCGCCGGACGAGCTCATCCACAACAATGCGGACCCTTGGGAGCAGCGCACGGGTTGCGGGCCAGACAGCGTTGAACGGTGATCGCACCCGGCACCGATCCGGCAACACTTCGACCAGGTCTTTTCGATCAATGTGAGGCTGCAGGAGAGACTGCGGCATTTGGCATAGGCCGAAACCTGCAACCGCCATATCTATGACCACTTCCCCGTCAGTCGCCAGGTGTGTCGCTGGTGGTTCAATGAACGTCGCCCGTCCGTCCCCATCGACGAAGCGCCAGGGCGCCGCTCTGCCTGGTCTGCCACCGAGGACGCAGGCATGACTTTGGAGATCTCGTAGGCTTGTCGGCTCCCCTGCTTCTGCGAGATAGCCTGGCGCGGCGCAAAGAGTGAGGCGCTGCGATCCGAGTGGACGGGCAGCTATGTCGGTTCGGTCAGGCAACTCTCCGAAGCGAAGACAGAGGTCTACCCCTTCTTCGACAGGGTCGATGATCCGGTCCGAGAAACTGGCCTCCATGCGAAGGTCGGGGTAAGCCCTGAGGATATCCATAAGGATCGGCATGGCGATCCGCCGTCCGAACGCGGCAGGCATGTCCACACGCAGCACACCTCGCACCGAGCTGGCCTTGGACCGGGCGACGTCTTCCGCTGCGCGAAGCTGATCGAGTGCAGCTTCGGCTTGCTCGAGGTAAGCCGCGCCTTCGGGCGTCAACGACAGGCGGCGTGTGGTCCGATGCAGAAGCTTGACCCCAAGCTTACCTTCCAATTGGGCCACCGATTTAGCGACGGCCGACTTGGTGATCCCAAAATGTGCTGCCGCCGCGGTGAACGACCCGGCCTTCACCGCAGCGATAAAGATTTCGACGCCAGCAAAAGCATTGGTAAGAGCCATCCGAGCGCGCTCCAATTGACGACCTGAGGTACACGGTTTGACAACCAGAAGCGCAATTGTCCACAGGACAGGCCGGGGCCATATCTGCAGTAACCAAGGAAATGCAGATGTCCCGTTTGTTCGATCCGTTGCAGGTTGGCGCGCTTACGCTGCCGAACCGCGTTATCATGGCCCCGCTTACCCGGAAACGTTCCGGCGTTGAGCGGGTGCCGAACTCCATGATGGCTGAATACTATCGGCAGCGGGCTGGTGCTGGGTTGATTTTGAGCGAAGCGACCTCGGTGTCCCCACAGGGCGTTGGCTACTTGGGGACCCCGGGTATCTGGAACGATGCCCAAGTCCAAGGCTGGCAGCACGTCACGCGGGAGGTCCACCAAGCCGGCGGTCGCATCTTCCTGCAGCTCTGGCATGTTGGCCGCATTTCCGACCCCGACCTGCTCGGTGGTCAGCGCCCCGCAGCGCCGAGTGCGATCGCTGCAGCAGGTCACGTCTCAGGATTACGCCCAAAGCGGCCGCATCCCGTTCCACGAGCACTCGAAACCGAGGAAATCCCTGGCATCGTTGAGGACTTTCGACGTGGCGCGCAGAGGGCTAAGACGGCCGACTTCGATGGCGTCGAACTGCATGCCGCCAATGGCTATCTGATCGATCAGTTCCTACAGGACAAGACCAACAAGCGCACCGATCGCTATGGCGGCTCGGTCGAGAACCGCGCCAGGTTCCTGCTTGAGATCGCGGACGCGGTGATTGAGGTGTGCGGCCCTGATCGCGTCGGCGTGCATCTGCGCCCTCGGGGCGAGGAACACGATATGGGTGACAGCAACCCCAGGGCAATTTTCGGCTATGTCGCTGACCAACTGGCGAAGCGGAAAATCGCTTTCATTTTCGTCCGGGAGATTGAAGCGGAAGACAGCCTGCTTGGTGAGATCAAGCGCCGGTTCGGTGGTCCGGTCATCGCCAACGAGCTCATGTCCAAAGAAGACGGGGAGCGCTTGATCAAGAGTGGGCATGCCGACGCTTTGGCGTTCGGCCGGGACTACATCGCTACCCCCGACCTGGCCGAGCGCCTCCAACAGAACCTGCCATTGAACACACCGAACAAGGCCACGTTCTATGGAGGGGGGCCTGAAGGCTACACCGACTACCCCAGATTGCTTCCATAGCGAGATACAGGAATTCGCCCATGTGATCCCAAAATCGCGAGCGGACAATCGGCTTCTCACCCTTCTCGCCGTCGCGCACGTCACAATGGCGACTTCTGGACACCATTGCGATCGCTGCCATCTACGGTCGGACCGCCGAAACCAGCCGTAGCGAATTTTCCTTCAGCTTGTCTGCGGACTGCCACTGATAGCGACAATGCGCGACAGGTTCGCTTCCCGAGCGGCTTCTCTCGACTACCTCGATGACCACACCGCCTAACCGCTCGTAGAAGGCACGGGCCGGTGCGTTTTCAGCCAAGACGAGCAAATGCACCGGCTTGTTCCGTCTGTCCGGTAGTAAAGCATCGATCCCTGCTATCAGGAGGCCGCTTGCTGTGCCCCTTCGCTGATAGCCTCGATCTACATAGATGTTGTGTAGGTACGTCCCGTGATCCGTTTCCTGGTCGAACAGGAAGCAAACGAAACCAGCAATAATATCAGCTTCTTCTGCGACGGTGACAGATAGCCGGGACTTGTCTACACCGCCTCCCAACCGAGACCGCCATAGATCGATCTTCTCCTTGGGCATCACGCTATCAAGGTAGGCCGCTGGCAGAATATCTGCATACGCCTGCTGGCTGCCTCTAACATGAATAGAGATGATCTTGCCCAAATCTCGGGGCAGCGCCTGGCGGTAGCGCACACTGCATGTCCTAAGAGAGAAAGGGACGCCTATGTTTGCGAAAAGCTGTTCGTTTGCAACCCGCCCCATCCAAGACCCTGCCGCCTGATTGGCTGCCGGTCAGGTTTCCAAGGGTACGGCTCGAACGGCAGAAATGGGGCGCGTTGCCGATCGGCAGTAGTCGACCCCTATGGTCGTCATTCGCAAGTCGCTCGCACACTGCCAAAACCTGCCGCTTCGCATTTTGTTTATTCTTCCGGCAGTTCACCTACGAATTCGATCCCGAAGTCCTGAGCCGTCGCCATGACCTTGTCCCAGTCGACCTCATGGGTGGCGGGCAGTCCGTTAGCATCCGCCGGTTCTGAAATAGCTCGATAGAACTCGCCGTGATGGGCCGTGGTGAAGATAAGGTAGCGTGCGGTATCCGAAGTGATCCGGAACCCATGGATTGCCCCAGCAGGCACATGCAGAAATGAGCCTGGGCCGCTGCGGACTCCGACGTGGCAACCGACATAGAAGGTGATCTCCCCTTCCAGCACATAAAAGGATTCGACGTCCTTCTCGTGTCGGTGCAGTGGGACGGCCTCACCGCGCTTCGATGTCTCTTCGACCAAGCAAAACTGACCGTCGGTAGTATTGCCGGTGGCGAGGAAGTTGGTGCAGGTCTCGCCCATCCAGCGCACTTCGCTCGCAACGGCGCTGGAGTGATAAACGCCTGACCCATAGAATTGTGGGCTGCCCGTTGTGTTGCCATTCATAATCGAATCCCCTGAAGATGCAGGCGGTCGTAGCACTCGTAACTTATTCAACCGAAGATACGGAATTCTGGCAATGACTAAGAACGGCGGCCATCTTCAACAGCCACCCGCAACCTGCCAGTTCCCCCACCCCGTCGCCGCCGCTTGGATTGGGTGAGCAGACCGGCAGCTCTTGGGAAGTCGGGGTTGCAGCCTGAACGGCCGGAATGGGGCGCTCTGCTGCCTTGAACAGTCGCAGCACCTGCTTGGAATTCGTCCACGCTCACGTTTGGAACGAGTCCGATTGCAGAGGACCCGATTGTCTCAGCACGCCAGCCAATATGCCGAGCCCCTGCACGCTGCGCTTACCCGCCGACGGGCATCGTTCGTCGTTCATTTGGCGCGGGGACAATTGCCACCATGTCGCCCCTTCCAAGGCAGCGAGTTGAACAACAACATGACCCGCAACTGGCTTTATGCTGGTGGCGCGGCCTCAAAGCGGCATCGATGAGTCCCGGTCAGCTTGCCGGCGGAGGCCGGCGCAGACCGGAAAAGCATTGGGAATAATGCGCAAGCGCAGACAACTGGAAGCCTGCTCCCCTCCATGCAACACATTGGTCGCCACGACAAGCTCGCCAGGGCCCGCTGTCGTCGGACAAAACCCAGTTTGCGGATTGCGGTCGAAGCGAGGGAAGTTCGACGATGAAATCTGCAGACGAATACTGTCCCCACTTTTGAACAGATGACTCACGTGGCCCACGCGAATCTGGATTTCGGTCAACTCCCCGTCTGTATGAACGGACCGGGCGACTCCATCAACCAGGCCGACACTTCGCCCCGTCCAGTCAACCGCACACAGGCGTGCGTTCCAGTCGGTAGAGCGTGCGGAAGATGACACCCAGAGGTTTGCTTCGACAAGCCCTGTGACTTCCAGGTCCTGTTCAAGAGGGGGGGAGGTGAAGATCAGCACATCACTCCGGCTTTCGACCGCGAACTGGTCCTTGGGTCCAGAATTTCTGGCTTGAAGCAGGCCTGGAAGAAAGTTGGCGCCACCGACAGTTGGCACCGGACGGTTGGGGTCTGACTGATATACCCGTTGCCACCGTTCGGAGATCGGATCATCTGAGAGTCCACTTTCGGAAAGAAAGAGAGTCTTTTTTACAGTGCCCGGCAGCGGCCAATCCGGGGCAGCGTGCCATGTGTTTGATCCTGACCGGAAATAGCGCACCATGGGTGTTTCGGGCAGCCTGCCAGCTCGGGCATCATCGAAGAAGCTCAACTGCTCTTCGCACAAACCCGCCGTCGACGCCGCATATCCAAGCCAAAAATCGCCTTGCCAGTCCGACGGATTGCCATGGGACCAAGGGCCGATGATCAGGCGATCTGGCACGCTCTCAGCATTGTGCCACCGCTGCCGCGCTGTCTCGAACAGCTCAATCGAGCCTTCCACAAACAGATCATTCCAACCACAACTGACCAGCATGGGGAGGCGCGAAACGGCCAGCCTATCAAGGGCTTCTTGGTCGTTGGCCGCCGCTTCTGCCGACTTGCTGTCAAACCAGCGTCGAGCATAGGGCGCCAGCGCGACTATGCTGTCGTCAAGTATCGGCAGACGCTCATAGGCCTTCTGAGGGTTTTCCAGCATTTGCGCCAGGACTCTTTGAGCCTGTTCGGCCGCATCCGGCGGAAGCCCGGGCAGGCGCCTGCGCAGGTCTTCGGGGCCCAGTGACTCGATAATCCAAAGCAGCAAGAATCCCAGCTCGGTGGCGCCTGACCGATAGGTCCAGGTTTCGCCATGCCGCGCTGTCGTCAAATGCGGGGATATGGCGACCAACCCATCGGGGTCCCGCGCTGCGAGAAGCACCTGGGTCGCTCCGACATACGAGGCCCCGAACATAACGACCTGACCATTGCAAAAATTCTGTTGCCGGAGCCAGTCCAGTGTATCGGCCCCATCTGCGCCCTCATGGACAAAGGGATCGAAGTCGCCGTCCGAGCCATAGCGGCCGCGCGTATCCTGGATCACGATGGCATAGCCACGCCGCAGCGCCGCCTTGAACTCCATGCCAGAAATATACTGGGTGCCGAAGGCATCCTCTTTCCGATATGGCGTGCGCTGCAACAGCACCGGCCAGGGGCCATCTCCCTCAGGCAGCAAGATGTCGGACCGCAGGAGGATGCCGTCGCGCATAGGCATCTCGACATTATCGAGTAGGCGAAATTCCCTTGAGACGAGCATGGTCAATCCCGCCTAACTGCGAATGAAGCGCTGGCGGATCTGGTCGAAGGATACGGCCAGGATCAGCAGCATGCCTGCGGCCACCTGTTGCCAGGTGGAGTTGATGTTCATCAGCGTCATGCCATTGTTCAGCACGCCGACAATGAGCAGGCCCAGAATGGTGCCGAACATGCTGCCCGTGCCACCCTTGAGGGAAGTGCCCCCCAGGATGATGGCCGTCACCACGGCAAGCTCCAGGCCAACGCCGGTCGTGCCCGAGGTGGAGCCCAGTTGCGAAGCGCTGACGAGACCGGTTGCCGCCATGCAGAGCCCCGAAATCACAAAGGCGAAAAACAAGGTGCGCTTGGTGCGGATGCCGACCAGGCGGGCTGCGTTCTCGTTGGCGCCGATAGCATAGATGGTCCTGCCGAATATGGTCCGCGACAGCACAACGGCCACGACCAGCGCAATGAGCAGGAAGACGATCGCGGACATGGGGATGTCGAAGAACGGGCGGGCAATGGCCCAGTCGAAACCTGTGACCCTGACGCTGCTGGCGCCACCTATGGACAATGTAAGTCCACGGAAGATCGCCAATGTTCCCAGCGTGGTGATGAGGGCATTGACGCCGACCACAGTGACCAGAAAACCGTTCAGGACGCCAATCCCCACACCCACCAGCAGTGCAACGCCCACCGCTGGAATGATGCCCAGGCTTTGAGCGGCCAGGGCGAATGAAAGTGCCACAAAGGCGGTGCCGCTACCCACGGAAAGATCGAACTGCCCGGCAATCAGCAGGATGGTTCCGCCCGCTGCCAGAATGCCGGTGATGGACAGCGCGGTTACGATGTTCACCCCATTCGGCCAGGTGAGGAAGTAGGGCGAGTTGAAGCTGAAGAAAACGATCTCGGCCAGCAGGAAAAGCAGCAAGGCTCCCCATTCGGGTGCCTTCAGGCGCCGCCCTGCGCGGGATGTCACGCGGCCTGCATCGATATTGCTCATGGTGGTTGGAGCCTGTTCAGGCATGCGCGCCCCCTCCGGCGGCCTGGGTCAGCCGCTCCGTTGAAATTTGGTCCTGGGTCAGGTGGGCTACCACCCTGCCCCGCACCATCACGGCCGCGCTGGTTGCAGCCTCTGTGATGTCTTCATAGTCCGAGCTGGCAATGAGAATGCCATGCCCCTGCTGCGCCAGATCGCGCAGGACCGCATAAATCTCCTGCCGGGCGCCGACATCGACGCCGCGCGTCGGCTCGACCAGCACCAGCAGTTTCGAACCGGCCTCGAGCCAGCGACCGAGCAGCACTTTCTGCTGATTGCCTCCCGAGAGCGTCGAAATCTGCTCCGAGCCATCCGGTCGGGACCGGACCTGGAGCACCGAATGCCATTTTTTGAAGGTATTCGCTTCTATGCCGGGCGCAACAAAGGGACCATTGGCAAGACGCGTCCAGCTTGGCGCCGCCAGATTTTCGGCCACAGTGCGGGTCCGCAGCAATCCCTCGCTGGCGCGGTCGGCCGGCAGATAACCGATGCCCTTGGCGACCGCTTCGGCAGGATGTCCGAACTTGACCGCCTCGCCGCCCAGCCGCAGTGTTCCGCTGTCAAATTGGCCCGCGCCAAACAATGCTGCGGCAAATTCGGGAACGCCGGAGCCGATCTTGCCATAGAGGCCGACGATTTCCCCCGGTTCAACGGTCAGGTCCACATCCTCAAAATGCTCGGACCCCAATTGCGCGACCTCAAGCAATGGGTCGGCGCCTTTCGACACAAATTCATAGCGGTCATGATCGGACGCGACCGCGTGACCTACCATGGCGGTAACGACCTGTGCCTGGTCGACCTCGGCAATGGCGGCGTTGAGCGAGACCTTGCCATCGCGCAGCACGCAGACGCGATCGGCGATGGCGAAGACTTCGTCGAGCCGGTGGGTGATATAGAGAATTGCAACGCCCGCCTCCTGCATCCGCTTGATGAGCGTGAACAGGCGCCGTGTCTCGGCATCCGACAGGGCTGCAGTCGGCTCGTCGAAAATCAGGCATTGCGACGCCCCTGCCGTGGCGCGGGCGATCTCGATGATCTGCCGCTCGCCCAGGCGCAGGCTGGACACCGGTGCATCCACCGCAATATCCGCCCCCAGCGCGTCGAGCGCCTTGCGGGCCACCTCGCGCATGGCATGACGATCCACAAAGCCGAAGCGGCTGGGCAAGGCGCCCAGTGCGATGTTCTCGGCAACCGAAAGGGTCGGAGCATCGGCGATTTCCTGGGCGATCAGCCTGATGCCGGCGTCTCGCGATTGCACCACCGTGCGGAAAGAGGTCTCGACTCCCTCGATGGCAATCGTCCCCGCATCGGGTTGATGGTCACCGGCAAGGATGCGCACGAAAGTCGACTTGCCGGCCCCGTTCTCCCCGAGAAGCGCGGTGACGCTTCCCCGGGGCAGGTCAAGGTCCACGCCATGTAGGACCTTGACCGGACCGAAAGACTTCCTGATTCCGCGGACGGAAAGAAAGCTCTGCTCGGTCATCAGCAGTTCGTCTCGGGATAGATGGTGGTCATGTTGTCCTTGGTGATGACTTCATGAGGCACCAGGATCTGCTCGGCAATATCCTCGCCCTTCACCGACTTGATCAGGTTGGGAATGATCAGCTCGGCATAGCGCTCGGGGAAATAGGCGGCCGTGGCGATGAAGTTCGGGGCTGTCCAGATCTGGCAATTGCCGGGGTCGAAGTTCTGCGCGCCGATATAGAGGGCTTCGGTGCGGTTCTGCGACCGGGCGGCGGCCAGGGCGCCGGTGATCACGTCCTCATTGATGCCGACCACGATGACACGCTCGGCGCCGGGAAGCGCTGTCAGCGTATCGGTGACCTGGCGCTGGGCCGTATCGGCCTGACCGCCGGCGCCGGTATCGATCACGCGCAGGTTCTGTACCTCGCCACAGACCTGGGCGAAGCCATCGCGCATGCCGCCCATACGCTGGTCATTGACGATACCCACGGCCAGCGATTCAAGCGACAGCCAGGCATCGTACTGGCAGTCGAAGTTCTCCTTGAAATACTGGCCCATGGCGTAGCCGACGATCTCGCCGGCATAGACATTGGCGGCGCCGACAAACGCCGTCTGGCAAGGCTGTTGCTCGATGTCGATGGCGATGACCGGCACCTGCGGACCTTCCGCGCAGATATTGGCGGCAGCCGCAGCATCGGCCTGGAAAGTGACGAGTCCATCGACATTCTGCGTGCGGAACTGGCGCGCACAATCGAGCGCGGCGGCCGCATCGAACTTGGAATCGCAGGTCACAAGGTTGACGCCGGCAGTCTCTGCTGCCGCTTCCATGCCGCGCTGCAATGCCTCGGTGAAGGGCACGCCCAGGCCGAGCTGGGTAAAGCCGATGGTGATCCCCTCGCCGCTACCGGCCTCTATGGGCGCGAACGCCGCCACTTCCGGCGGCGGTGTGATGCCCGCATCCTGGGCCAGGGACGGCGTGACCATGCCGCATGCCAGGCCGACCGAACCGAGCAAAATGCCCAGTGTCTTTGTGGTCCTCGAAATGTTCATTGTGGTTTCCTCCTCCTGATGAACGTTGTCGCTCACGCGACCTGCGTGAATTTTAGATTGAGCAGGTGGGCAAGTTTTTCGATCCGTCCCGCGATATGACCGACCCCGACGGCGCAATGATGCGCCGGGCCGACGGCATTCCAGGCCTCGGTAAAGGCGCGCGCGCCGCTGTCGAACCGGTAGCGGCTATTGGTATTGCCGATTTCGAGCACGGGCCCCGGAACGGATTCCCCCTCGGCGACCAGCAGTTCAACCTTGCCGTCGCGTTCGATGACCGAGAGCAGCGTGACCGGCCCATGCTGGACCGACATCTCCACCGAGACGCCCTTGCCGACCTTGCCGTGATAGACCTCTAGCGGACGGACCTTGGTCTTGCCCTCAGCGATTTTCGTATGTCCCGGCCCGTCATGGCCCATGAGCACGACGTCATCGTCATAGTCGATGGCGTAGTATTCGGTGAACGAGCCGCCCGCGCCGAACGCATCCATGATCTTCATGGCCTGGGCATTCTTGATCTCGTATTCCCCCGCCACAGGCACGCCCGAGGCGGTAAGCAGGGAGCAGCCAAGGATCACCGAGGAGATTAGGTCTTCATGCTCGTGGCCAGGCACGGACACATAGAAATAGGCCATCGAGCCAAGTCCGTGCGCCGCCACCAGCTTGAACAGCGCCGCCGCCGTCGCGGCCGCCCGACGCAGTTCTGCCGGGTCGCAATCGGGCTGGATATCGAACTCGGCCTCGATCCGCGTCAACATTTTGTCGACTTCGGCTTCACTCAGCGCGCGGCGGATGGAGGCCAGTTCGTCCATTTCCATGAAATCAACGACTGTTCCAAAGGCTGCGCTCTGGGCCGTCAGGTCGGAATAGATATCGAGCATGCCATTGTAATAGTGTCCCATCAGGCCCAGGCGATTATGGGCCATGACATGAGCAACACGGGCTGCTTCCATCCAGTCTTCGATTTCGGCATCGACATGCGGATCGCCCTGCAGGACGCCGGTCACCTGATGCGCCTCGATGCCTGAGCGGTTGAACACATTGACGATTTCGGGCACCGGGCAGGCGGCGCAATAGGCCAGCCAATGGCCCGTCATCCTGGTGCGGTCAGCCATGCGGTTGAAAGCAGCGAAGTCGATGGACCTCTCCGGCTGCAGGTTCAGCACGATGACCGGCACGCCGGCGCGCCGCACCGCCGGAAGGACCGTCGAGGACAGGGCGTAGGTGGTGACATAGAGAAAGATCAGGTCGACATCTTCGGTTCGGAAGCGGTGCCCGGCCTCGATCGCCTTGGCGGAGGTATCGACCAGCCCGAGATTGACGATCTCGACGCCCGGACGCGCCAGTTTGCCGGCCACGGTCTCGACATAGCCTTCAAGGCGATCCTTCAGCCCGTCGAACTGGGGCCAATAGGCGTCCAGTCCGATGCCGAACAGGCCAACGCGGAGTGGCCGATCTCCGGCCTGGGCAAAATCGCCCAACTGCATGCTACCTCTCCCATTTTGCTGCCGCGATTGTGCCGCAACGGCGCTCTTGGCGCGGTCATTCAAAAACTGACCTTGGACATGAGAGTAGCACTCGATTGGGGCGCGCAAAGCCGCTAAGGTTTTAGAGAAATGATATGATCCATACAATAATTGATCAATGCACGACGGTGACTACTTCAACTATCTGCCGGAGAGCGCGCTGTGCGAGGCCCTTGGCTGCACGGCGCTCTCGACAGGCCATACGCGCATCCCGCCGGGCTCGGCCTATCCGCCGGTGCGGCATCCGGACGACCACCACTTCGTGTGGGAGAAGGGACGTACCATCCAGGCCTACCAATTTGCCTGGATCAGCGAAGGGCGTGGACAATTGCAGTCGGCGCCGGATCCGCGCCGCATTCACCCCATAGAGGCAGGAGATGTGATGCTGCTGTTTCCCGGCATATGGCATAGGTTCGCGCCCGACCCCAGCACCGGCTGGGTCGAAAGCTGGATCGAATGCCGCGGAGCGGCCTTCGAAAGGGTGATGGATATCGACCTTATGTCCCCCGAAGAGCCGGTCTGGCGGGCCGGCCAGCAGGCCCGCGCGATATTTGACACTATCCATTCGCTCGCCCGGCAGGATGCGCTGATGCATCAGCCGACCCTTTCGACTTTGGGTCTGCAATTGCTCGGCCAGCTCTGCCAGACCCGCGACATCGCCGGCCAGGGTCGCATACGACTGATCGAGCAGGCGCGGCGCGCCCTGATGGAAAAGAGCGGCGATACGACCGCATTGACGAATATCGCCGCTGACCTGGGCGTGAGTTATTCCACCCTGCGCCGGCTGTTCAGGGACCATACGGGCATGTCGCTCAAACGCTATCAGACAGATGTGAGAACCCGCCGCGCCTGCGAGCTGCTGCGCAACTCCGACAAGTCAGTGAAGGCCATAGCGTCCTATCTCGGCTACAACACGGCCTTCCACTTTTCGGCCCAGTTCAAGAAGGCGACGGGCCTCGCCCCCTCGGAATGGCGGCAGAGAAATCGGTCAGAAGTCCGCGGCGACAGGCTCTGACGTCAGCCTTCTCCTGTGCGAGTGTGTTTTGCCGAATGGCAGCTTCCGGGCGCTCAGCGAAACTGGCTGAGCGGCTGAATCGGGCGCATTAGCGATGGTCCGGAGTTCCTCTTGGACAGGACATGATCATGTGGCTGCTGGCCGTCCGGTTCCCGATATCGAACCGAAAACCGCGCTTGCCCGGTGCCCACTCGTGCGGCCTCACCTGTGGTGGGGCCGCTGATCGTCAGACTTCTGTATGTTCCGCAAGTTCCAGTGCGTCCTCAACATCGACGCCCAGATATCGAACCGTGTTCTCGATCTTGGTATGGCCAAGAAGGATCTGCACAGCGCGGAGATTGCCGGTGGCCTTGTAAATGAGCGAGGCCTTGGTGCGCCTGAGCGAGTGCGTGCCGTATTCCTCCTTGCGCAGACCGATGGCGGTCACCCACTCATCCACCAACCGGGCATATTGCCTGGTGCTCAGGTGATCATTCGGATCAGCTCGGCTGGGAAAGGCGAAATCCTCTACCGAGCCCCCTCGCCTTTCTAGCCACGCCAGCAAACTCGCTCTGGCGTCGCTCGTGATCTCGAATTGCACCGGCCGGCCGGTCTTCTGCTGGATAACCATCGCCCGGGCGCGAATTTCATGACCGGTCACCAGTATGCCGATCTTAAGCTTGACCAGATCGCAGCCGCGCAGCTTGCTATCGATTGCCATGTCAAACAGCGCTCGGTCGCGCATGCGGCCCTCCCGGTCCAGGAAGAACCGGATGGCCCAGATCTGCCGGACCTTGAGCGCTCGCTTGGCGCCAACTTGCCGACCAGCGTTCCACGCCGGCCGACCTCTGGCGGCGGGGTCATATTGTGAGATACCCATTTTCATTCTCCTTTGGCCAACATCGGCCAATCGGAGAACGATTGAGGCGAGCGGTTCGTCGGCCGGCGCCGTGCCGCTTCAAAAGAATGGCTCCCCTCCCCGCATACCTGCTCCCCAGCGCCTTAAGGGGCCGGTTGCGGTTAGTCCGGTTTTGGAGAGCGGAGCCTGGATAGCCGACTGTTGGTTAGGATGATGCTGGAGAGTAGTATCCACAGAGCCAGTGCAACCATCATCAGGTTGTCAGCGAGCGAAATCGTAGCCCAGCGGCACATTCCCAGAGCCGCCGACACAGGCGCGTTTAAGCTCACGCCGATCATTGTAGACCACCTGGAACACCGACACCGCTCCCCGCGGTGCCAATGACGGGCGCATGGGAATCGAGCGCCATATGCCCCCGAGTACGGTTGAACGTGCGCTATAGTTGAACGCGCAGAACGCTGGCAAGCCAATCGAGTGCTTTTTCAGAGATTGGCCGGTCCTCCCATTGCTCAAGCGTAATGGGGGTCGATTTCGCGAGATCTTGTTCGAATATCTGGATTTGCTCATGTGCGAAGTCAGCACCGAACAAATTTAGGTTCGCCTCGTCATTGAGGCGAAACGATCTCTCGTCAAAATTGGCAGAACCAACCGTTGTCCATCGGTCATCCACTACCATGATCTTCGCATGGTACATGGTCGGATCGAACTCGTAGATATTCACTCCAGCCCGCAGCAGATCCCCCCAGAAGTGCCGCGACGCGGACCGAACCACGTCTTTGTTTGTGTGTTTGCCGGGGACCATTATGTCGACCCTCACGCCTCTCTCCCGCGCAGCGAGGAGCTGTCTCAGTGCGATTTCATCTGGCACAAAGTATGCCGTGCCTATGCGGATGTTGTTCTGGGCGGCGGAAATCGCAGTCATGAGCATGAGATGCATAACGTTGCGTGCACCCGTCGTCGAATACACCAACTGGGCTAGTTGCCCATCGTCGCTGGTATCAAGTTCCGGGAAATAGGCCGGCCCCTGCAAAGTGTGACCAGAAGCCTCCACCCAGTTAAAGACAAACGCCCCTTGCATAGCGGCAACTATCGGACCCTCGACGCGGTAGTGGAGCTCGCGAAACTCGTCTGGGTTTCGAGCATCTCCCAGCCATTTGTCGGCGATGCCGACACCGCCGATGAAGCCTATCCGGCCATCCACGACAAGCAGCTTTCGATGGGTACGGGAATTCAGCCGATCTATGGTGTACCAGTGAACAGGCCGGAAGCGCTCGACGACAACACCAGCTGCCGTCATGAGCTCGATAAGCTCGGGACGCATCGGCACACTACCCTGCCAATCCAATAGGACATTGACCTCTACGCCCGCCGCTGCGCGCTCGGCCAGTGCCTCCGCGAAACGAGCACCGATGGCCCCGCTCCAATAGACGTAGGTTTCTAGATTGATTGACGCTTCCGCGTTGGCGATCGCGTCCAACATCGCTGGGAAGATCTCGGCGCCGTTCTGCAAGGTGAGGACCTCGTTGCCTGCAGAGTATTGACCCGAGTGAATGCCGAGCATGGAGCGCTCAAAATCGGCTTTGCTCGTCGTGCTGAGCGTGGCGGGAACCGGCCCTGTCAGTTCATGGGGCTCGGGGGTTAAGATGACGACAAGAAGCGTTCCTATGGCCCCGATTACCGCGGCCAAGGTGATGGCGAAAGTGCGTTTGGAGAAGAGTGTCACACGGCCTCCGGTCGGTTTGCGCTGGCAAAGGGTCAGCGGCCGCAATGTGTCGTACCTAATTCGTCACGGCGCCCCGGAACCACACTAGACGGCCAGAGCTTACGGCAACCTTACACAACGTGTGATCTAAATATCATCGCGAAATCAGTTAGTTACAAGAAACCTCTCGAAGGATCGCGCGTTCGTTGTCACGACAATGATTGGAGAGCGAACATGCCCATAGAACGAGAAACAGTAGTGGAACGTCCTGCGAGGACCGACACGGTAGTCGTCGGTGGCGGGAGTCCGTTTGGCATAATCGGCGGCATAATCGCCGCCATCCTCGCAGTATTTTTGATCATCTGGCTGATGAATGGCGGAATTTCCGGCAACGGCGGCTCCGTCAATGTCGATCTGCCTGAAGTCACAGTGACCGAATAGCCCTTCAACCCCGAATTACGAGCTGGCCTCCTGAGGGCTCAGCAAAGGAGATTATCATGAACAAGCTTTTTACCCTTACAACTGCCGCTGTACTGGTCACAACTGCCATGACGGGCGCGGCACTTGCGCAGACCGCGGCGGCAACCGCGACGACAGAGCTAAACATCCGCTCTGGTCCGGGACCGCAGTTCGAAGCGGTCGGCTTTATCGCCTCGGGGGATAGTGTGACGGTTGAAGGGTGCCTGGACGCCAGTAAATGGTGCCGTGTTTCGTATAACGGTGTTACCGGTTGGTCCTACTCAGACTATTTGACAGCTGACCGCTCCGGCGCCGTCGTAGTGATGACGGATAGCTATGCCGACGTCGGCATTGAGACCGTTACCTATACCGACAGCGGATCTGCAGCGGGCGGCGCTGTCACTGGGGCCGGGA
>Ga0208522_1000347_pt1 | contig 31538 bp, 32 predicted proteins | sample ETNtaG_25_FD_185763 | JGI IMG/M metagenome (GOLD analysis project Ga0208522, IMG submission 185763) | Marine microbial and viral communities from oxygen minimum zone, Eastern Pacific Ocean - ETNP201302SV86 (SPAdes) (version 2) | ecosystem: Environmental > Aquatic > Marine > Oceanic ... | reverse complement strand
CACAAATTATTCACTATCCTGCTTGCAGGCATTGGCCTGATGTCGGAACTGGTGGCCCAGGGACCTGATGATTTTCCGGATGCCCCAACCCAGGGTGCTCCTATCACGGGCATTGCCTGGATCGCCATTGCCGGCGGACTGCTGTTTGCACGGAAGATCAAAAAAGATCATAAATAAAAAAATATATACCTCCCGCGCGCGGTCAACCGCGACAGGTCGCCAGCGTTACCTTATATAAGCCTGATTAAAATTTATAGGCAGTTCTGATACCCATTCTCCGCGGTAATCCGTAATCCTGTTCCAAAACACCGATATAGCCGTTTTCACCGGTCCAGCTGATATATTCGACGTTAAATAGATTATCTGCCCAGGCAAAAATAGACCATGGACCCATTTCAATTCCTACCCTGGCACTCACCAGTGTACGGGCATCATCACGGAGTTGATTGAATGCGTCAGTGCTTGATAATTGGCTCTGTTTTTCATCCATAAAATCTGCCTGTGCCTGTGATACGAACATGATACTGCTAGTGATAGGCAGGCGCAGGTCGGCCATGAGATTCCAGGAGTATTTAGGAAATGCCGCTATGGTCTGCCCTGAAAAATCAGTGTCTTCATCGATAAAATAAAAACTGGAATCCGTAGGTGCGCCCGATTCTGTACAGTTTTCGCATAATGCGCCTGCAGTTCCGGCATCCACGGTCTGTTCGCCCTCATCAAAGTAGCCATTGAAATAGCCGTCCCTAAACACATTAAAGATTGCATCAGTCAGGCCAAAACCGCCTATTATTGTGAGTGAATTTTTAAACAAACGGACTGTAAGTTCTGTTTCAAGACCCTTTATAGTCGCGCTGGCGGCATTGCTTATCATATACCCTTCATACAAATCTTGAAAAATCGCACGCTGCATATTGATATAATCCATATAAAAGACTGCTGTATTTAAATACATGGTATTCATACGGTTGCCAATTTTTAACCCTAGTTCATAGTTGGTAATGAATTCTGGTTTGAAGGGGATAGCAACAGATTCCCAGCTGGATACATAGTCCAGATTAAAGCCTCCGCTTTTGTACCCTTTTGATATTGTTGTATATACATTTGTAAGCGGTGATACGGCATATTTGATACTTAGACTTGGGGTTACAGCGCTCCAGTGGGCTGTACTGTCAAAATAACCATCAGGGAGATTGTCATTGTTCGTATCTGGAGGGAAATGGATATACCCAAACGTTGGCAAACCATCCTGCTGGTATCGAAGAGCCTTATTGTCATAGCTGTATCGTGTGCCTGCGGTAACTGTAAGTTTTTCATTTACTTTGAAGTCTGCTGAAGCGAATGCTCCTAAACTTGCCGTAGCAACTGCTCCATCAGGATGTACGGTGACCCCATCGTAATTTCTGGCAAGAAACATGGGAATGCCTGCGTAGATGTGAAAGAACAGCGGCTTTGGAAAGACGGGCCCGTCCAGGCTTTCATAGAGATTATAGTAATAGAGACCAGCCATCCATGATAATCTCTTACTGGATGATGATTCCAGGCGCAGTTCGGCACTGCTTTGTTCACCCCTGGCTTTCCACGTTCCTGTTAATAAATCAAGACCAATTCCATCTTCATCATTCTCATAGTCATGAATACCCTTTCTATAGCCAAATAAACCGACAAGGTTGAATTCATCGGTAATCTGATAAATAAAATTCAAGGTAAGGCCGTTGGTGACCCTTTCACTCTTACCCAGTGTATTATGGTTGTAAGAAAATATTCCATCATCATTTATGTCGCCATTGCTATGAGCCAAATATTCCATATCATCAGGGTAGAGTAGATATAATTCTTTAATAAGAGAATCCAATGGTGCTCTGTGGTATCTGGAAAAATCACTGTTAAAATGCCAGTCGGAGACATGGTTGCCCTGCTGTGTATTTTTTTGATTGAAATGGTCATAGCTGAAATCGATAGTGAGCTTCGGTAATGGCAATGCCCGCAGTGAATACCGAATACCAATATTATCCTTGTATTTATTTGGACTATTAACATAGGTGGTATCGTTGATCCCCATGATTTGTTTACCGGCATTAGTTTGATGGGCTGTTAAATCAAAGGATGAAACAGACAGGCGCTGGTAGATCTTATCTGTGAATTGAAAATTTATTGATGCTTTGATCTTTTGGTGTCCAGAATTACCACTTTCAACCAGCACAGAACCTGACCTGCCCGGTTTTGGTTTTACAGATATCATATTAATAGCACCGGAAATGGTATTGCGGCCGAATAATGTCCCCTGGGGGCCCCGTAAGAATTCAACGCTTTCCATATCCACAATATCCAGTGCAATAAAATCCGGCCTGCCCATGACAATACCATCGATATAAATACCTTCTGTAGTTGCCATCCCGGGGTTTCTGGCACCGCCGTCAATACCGCGAATGTTGAAATCTTCCACAGCTGCATCTTCCCGTACAAACACATTAGGCACCATAACGGTTAAGTCCTCTATGGATGTGGCACCCATGTCCTCAATCGTCTCCTTCCGTATCGCCACCATTGAAATAGGCACATCCTTGATCTTCTCTTCTTTCTTGCGGGCCATCACCGTCACTTCCTGGCCAAAAAGATTCCCCTGAATAAGGGTGAATTCCAGACCTGTTAAGGGATCATCTATTTTCATAGACCGTCTGTCTGTCTGGTAACCAATGTAACTCACAGCCAGGATAAAATCCTTTTCAGGAACAAAAGAAAAAGAAAAAGCCCCATTTAAATCCGTAGCTGCGCCTATATTTCCCCGTTCCACAATCACGTTGGCACCAGCTAATGGTGATCCATCCTGGTCATAAACAACCCCGGAAATGTTTTGCCCGGAAAGGAATCCTGCTATAAACAAAATAAAAAAGAAGGAGTGAAATAATTGTGTTCTTTGATTTTGCATAATGATTCTTATCCTCTTTTTTATAATCCTTGATTCTTGGTAATAATAGATAGACTTTATCTTATTTAGCAAATATAATTATTCCTTTAACCAGTGAGTAAATAATTAATACTATTTAAGTTACTTATGCCCGCAGGAAATCCCGTATGGTCTGCCCATCCCCCTCCAGTACGCAGCGTTTTTTCTTTTGTTTTAACTGGTAGCTGTACATGGGGTCATAATATTTCTTGAGCAAATCATGGATCCAGTCTTCATGGCTTTCCCCTGAGAGAGTCTGGAAGGCATTTTCTATCTTCTGGTAGATGAGTTTATAATCCTTGCCGCCCAGACGATTTTTGATACGCAGCAGGGAATCCTGGAGTGCGATCTTCAGTGCCTCTGGCGGAAAACCTGTTCTTAAGGGGCTGTCCACATATTCCTGGCGAATATTTTTAATTCGCTCCGTCATGGGGACTGTCAGGATGATCAACTCAGCGGTCTGCATCCTTTGATACCATGTCTCCGGAATAGTCAGTTTACCGATGCCGCGGCTTTCGTCCTCCAGGACCAGCATGTCATGGATGTGTTTTAGATATGCGATAGCCAGCGTATTTTCAAAGTTGATGGCTGTGGGCTGGGGAGTCTGCTGTCGGCCGAAGGCAGAACCGCGGTGATTAGCCAGGTGCTCCAGGTCGATAGTGTAATCAAGGCTGCGGATCAGCACTGTCTTCCCGGTACCGGTGCGCCCGCCCAGGATAACCCAGCGCCTGCGGTCATTTTTTACTGATTCAAGTATTTCTAAACAGGTACGTCTCAGAGCTTTATACCCACCGGGAATTACGGGTATATTCAACCCGGTCCCTTTCAGCCACCTGCTGGCAATGACAGAACGCATACCGCCGCGCCAGCAATAAAGGTGAGCTTCGGGATTGCGCTGAATAAACTGCTGCCAGGCCTTGATGCGTCTGGCTTTTATATCACCAGAGACCAGTTTATATCCCAGTTCCTCTGCCGCCTGGCTGCCGTGCTTTTTATAGGTTAAGCCCACCTGTTTTCTTTCTTCATCGTTCAGGATGGGCAGGTTGCAGCTGGTAGGGAAAGCGCCTTTTTCAAACTCATCCGGCGACCGCAAGTCAATAAGCGGTATATCTTTTTTTAGCATGGAAGAGAGGCTTGGCTCAATCTTGCCTTGCTTATTGGATTGAATCCGGGTCATGATTTTATTATCGTATCAATGATATGCTCGATCATTTTATCCTCGCCTTTTTCCGGATTATAGCTTGATTTCAGGTTGTGGCCAAACAAACGGGCAGTGATTTGCCAGAAACCAGCAGTAAGGAAACCTCGAAAGTCCTTAATGATTTTATAGGAAGTATGCTCCGTTTCCCGATCCACCAGACGGATCAGGATCCGCCCCTGGGTTTTGGTCAATTTTCTTACCCTCCTGCCGTAAGTGGCGATCAACTGATTTTCAATGTCCTGGAATACTTTTTTTTTGGCCTGCTTTCTCCTGAAATACCAGAGTCCATTGATACTGTCCAAGGCTGTTGTATATTCACCCAGTAGGATTCCCACCAGCTGAGCGTAGGGGTAGACTCGGATCACATCCCGCTCCAGTTTGTGGAATCGTTTTTTATCTTTTCTTGATTTCAGGCCCAGTACATGAATGCTGCTTGTTGGTATGGTAACCATGGCTAAATACAGCGTTTGCGGCAGGTGTTCTTTTGCCCGGTTGATTTCCTCATATCCGATATGAGAAATGGTGATTTCCTCGTTGGAAAATCCAGCCAGACTGCAAACACCGTTGGTATCTGTTGTGGTCCCATGGCTGTCCGAATAGACATTGACTCCCGCCAAGGGCTCCTTTGTGGACTCATTTCGAATTACCAGGGTCTGGGAGTATACCTGTAACGGAATCAAAAGCAGGCAGAGCCTGTCCACCATCGGTAAATATTTCACGTTTTTACAATTTTTATTGCCTGAGCAGAAAAACCTACAGGGCCAATTTTTTCAACTTCTGCAGAAAAAAACATATCATAAACAAGGCTGTGTTTTTCTACATGGAAAATTTTTTCATCTAGGGTGAAGTTCCAATACTCAATTTTTTCCATTATTTCCTGTTTTTTCTTAATATCACCATCATGAAATATAGCCTAATCCCGGCATCTCTGTTCCTTACCTTAGCCATTTCTCAGAATTATGATGAAACAGGTGTTTTTATTATACCAGAGGTCGAACAATGGAACCTGGAAGTTATGATCAAAAAGAATGGTGTGCTGTTTGCTCCTCAATCCATGGAACCGTTTACCGGGATGGTCTTTGAGATGGACGGTTTTGGGAATGTGAACGCCCAACGATACTATTTCAACGGTGCTTTTAACGGGGTTGAAAACAGGATCGAATATTATGACAGGAGCAGCTGGTCTGAAAAAAAGAAGGAAACTTTTTACTATGACGGCAGACGCCACGGGCCCTACCTGGAATGGGACCGTTACGGGGATAAAATTATTGAGGGCTATTATAAAGAAGGTAAAAAGGACGGCCGCTGGACCAGTTGGCTGGACGGGATCAAGATTGAAGAGAAAACCTTTAAAAATGATTTGAAAGAAGGAATATTGACCCGGTGGTACGAAAACGGCAGGATCAAGTATAAAGTGACATACAAGAACGATGCCAGTATCAAGGTAAAGTGCTGGAATCTTTCCGGTTATGAATGTACCTGTTTTACCTATCCCGATGAGATCGGATGCCTGTAAGCATTGCCTGTCTCACCGAAATTGTTCGAAATTTACGTTCCTCGTAATGAAATTATCTGACGATAATTATTGTCCATTAAACAATCGTAGGAGTCTGGCATGAAGTACATCATATTATTAGTCGCAATTCTCTTTGTAGGATGTTCAAAGGAACCTAAAGAAATGGAAGCAGTTTTATTTGAGCGTAGTGGTCAATGGATTACCAATGATGATTACAGTGACTTTTTTTTCTTCAATCGCAAAGTGTACAATGGACCGGCTTATATGCTGCACCGCAATGGGAAAAAGAAAGAAGAAGGCACCCTGAAAAATGGCTATAAATCAGGTACCTGGACCGGCTGGGATAAAGAGGGCAACAAGAAATATTCGGGGCCGTATGAATATGGCATGGAGCAGGGTTCATGGACCGGATTTCATATCAATGGCAAAAAAAAGTATGAAGGAGATTTTGATAAAGGGTTTCAGATTGGGGAATGGACCTACTATAATGACCAGGGTAAAAAAACCCTGGAGGAAATCTATTATGTCTGTGATGAAAAATGCGAAGAAGAACATTCTCCAAGAGAATGCCATAGAAAAGGAAAAGTGAAACAATCGAAAGAGTTCTAATGCGATTTTTCAACAATTTCCTTATGGCTCTGTAAGTTTTTACCCTACCCAGTGCGGATGATTCATTCTTCGTAATTTCCCGCTTGCATTTACGTAATTTTTACCAGGAACCCATGATCTGGTTTTACCCGCTTAATAAACAAAAATGAAAAAAATATTGACTATCCTTGCTGCCGGGGTAACTCTGGTTTCTGCTCAGATAGAATTTGATGTCAGCTGGACCCCTTATGTGACTTATTATCTGAGCATGGTGGATATAAATACCGGGGAATCCAACATGCCCATTTTCATGGCGGAGCTCAGCCGCTCAAGCGGCGCCCCGGATACGGTCAATGTGGATATTGAATTTGAGATCATTATCGATTCCGAAGCTCTGGGCGTGAACAATGAAACCCTTGTAAAAGTGGAGACCATCCTGCCCCTTGCTCTATCTGCTCCAATCCATTTGTCCAATATGGATCTGAACATGTCAACAGACCAGATCTTTGACGATCAGGGAAACCCTGTATCGCTCCGCATGGACATCACGGAGCAGATAGAAATGGATCAGGCGGAAGAAATGTTCAGTGCCATTGTCCAGACCGGCCAGTTGCCGGACGGGATCTACACCTTTCGTGTAACAGCTGTCTCAGAAAATGGTGAACGGGTCACTGCAGAGGATATTTTAAACATCTCTAACCCGGCAACACTGCAGCTAGTTTCTCCGGGTGGCATTCTAGCGGACACTACTCTCAATGAAATATACACGACATTTCCTGTTTTTCAGTGGGAATCTGATCCCTGTAATATCAATGTCGGATGTGAATATTTCATTCGGGTTGCGGAGTTTAATTCTCAGGAACATTCATCTGTGGATCAAGCTGTCGAATCAGTGACACGGCTGCCTTTAGATCAAAGCATTGGTTTTGAACCGGTGGGTTTTGGTGTTACAACATTCCAATACCCAACGGACGCCGGGGACCTGGAGGCGGGGAAGGTTTATGTATGGCAAATCAGAAAAGACCTGGTAACGACAGCAGGCACCGAACAACTGTTGAGTGACATCCGGGCTTTCAAGGTCAAGGATTTTACAACGACTGAAGCGGGGGCCAGTACGGAAGACACCAGTCCTACCGGCATAGCCCTGCGTGCCCTGATCGGGGATGAAATGGCAGAGCAAATATTCGGTTCCGGCGGGGAAGCGGAAGGTGCTTTTGCTACCGGGAATATTACCTTAAATGACGAGAGTGTGGACGTTTCCTTTGTTCAATCACTGGTATCCATGGGTGTTGCGACGCTGGATGAGGATGGAAATGAAATTTATCGGCCTGCGGAGATTATTTCTGTGGAGGTATCGGAATGAAACGAATCATTGTCTTGATTCTTATGAGTACCCTTCTTATGGGTTCTTCAAAAGTAGCAGTGGCAATTAAGGTCAAGGGCAAGGTTTCAATCATCCCGGTGGAAACCAAGGTTAAAAAACCGCTTAAACCCGGTACACCATTGAGTGATCAGGATAAAATCATGACTGCAAAGGGCGCTTTTGCGGCCTTGATGTATCTGGATGATAAATCTGTTGTAAAAATGATGGGGAATTCTGACCTGGTAGTCGCCGGAAACCGGAGCAGTACGGGAATCAATAAATCCCTGGATATCAGTTATGGGAAGATAACGGCTAATATTGTCCAACAAAAGGGCCGGGAATTTCGTATTGCTACCCCCACTTCCGTTGCCTCGGTTAAAGGTACAGACCTCGCCATTACTTCAGACCCCGCTATGGGAGATTCATTTATGCTGCTGGAAGGACTGATTGAAGTGACCAATTCCATTACCGGTGAATCCACGGAAGTTTCCCCGGGGGAAACCGCTGTTTCTACACCAGAGGGTTCCCTGGATGTCCATGAGACCACAACAGATGACATGGCAGGATTCGAGGAAGCAGAGGTGGAAATCCCAACACAGGAACTGCGATTCGAAGTTGAAGATGCAGATGGGAATATCAAGGAAATCATTATTCAATATCAATAAAAGTTTCTCGGTATGAGCAAGATTATTATTTACCTGGTTATGCTGACTGCAATCCTTTGGTCACAATCCGGGGTCTTGATCATGAGCCCCAATCCCGGCGAAGAAATTTCCAGTAATGATATATTAATCGCGGTTTCTTTTTATCGTATGAATGGTGTCAATCCCGGAGATATTAAACTGACCCTGGATGGTCAGGATATCACAAGCCAGGCTTTTATTGATTCAGATATAATCAGTTGCCTGGTGGACAATCTGGATCCGGGGGAACACCAGGTAACACTGGTTTTGGGCGGACCAGTAAGACCGGAAACATGGTCTTTTTCAGTCGCAATGAAAGAACCTGCACTGGAATATTCCGGTAGAATCCGTTCCGGAAGCAGTGTGGACCAGATTGGTGATCAATCCCTGAATATCAGCCAGGTCATGCTGAATATGAAGGGCACAGCTTATGAATGGCTGAAGTTTCGTACAAATGTCAAACTCACTACTCAGGAAAATCTGCTTTACCAGCCCCGAAATGTGTATGGATTTAGCTTTGCACTGCAAGACTTTGCAACCCTAAATCTGGGGGATTCGAATCCCCGCATATCCTATTTTACCATGAATGGAAAAAGAATCCGCGGGCTGGATGCAAACCTGAAAATAGGCTGGTTTAACGCCCATTTAGTTCAGGGAGAGATCAATCGTGCCGTTCAGGGTGCTTCTGAAAAAGCCTACGAATACACCATTGATACAGATGATGAAGGAACGAAATATCTGTCACTTGGCCGTTCCGGCTATACGTTTAAACAAAATGTCCTTTCTGGAAGGCTGGCCCTAGGTCGTGGAGAAAAATTTCAGTGGGGACTTAATTTTATGAAAGCACGGGATGATACAACTAGTGTGACCCAGGTCCTTGATGATGCTACAATAGTTTATTCACCGGATGCTACCGGTTATGTTGCCGGGCTGGATTCCGGTACTGTCTATACCATCCGTGATCTAGGCAGCATTGTTCAATTCCAGGATGGAGCAAATTGGAGCGGTGCAGGTCCTAAAGATAATATAGTCCTTGGTACGGACCTTGGGATTTACCTGGACAATAAACGGATCCTTCTGGAAGGGGAATTGGCCTTCAGTCTGACCAATAATAATATCTGGGGCGGCCCTCTGACCCTGGCTGCCATGGATACACTGATCGATGATTCCCTGGATAATAAAATTTCCAGTTTTGATTTAAGCGGCCTGCCAGACCCCGCTGATTATACGCACATCCTGATCATCAATTCGAACCTGACTCCACTGATTCCGATCGATATCAATGCTTTTGGCGACAGTTCCACGGTGTCTATTGATGATGCTGTCCTGTCCATGCCTTCCCTGGCTTATCGGGGCAGGGCAGTGGTGAACTATTTCGGGAATTATCTGGCCATGGAATATTCCCAGGTAGGACCGGAATTCAATTCCCTGGCAAACCCCTACCTGGTAACAAATAAACGGGAGTTTTCCTTTTCTGATAAATTGAAATTGCTCCAAAACCGACTGATGATTACTGCGGGATACAAGCACCAGGATGACGACATCCTGACTACGGTGGAGAATGTTGAGTCGCAAAATACCTTGTCCCTGGGTGTGAACGCCCTGCCCGGTCCAGGCCTTCCAACAGTGAATTTCACCTATCGGTCCATCGATCGGGATAACGGCATTGATGAAATTGTGCAATTGACGGATACCACATTTTCGGACAATCGGGAAAATACGCATACGGATAACCTGATGCTGAATGTGAGTCACCGATTTGAATTGCTATGGTCTCATTCAATGAATGGAACTTTCGTAATGGTGGGCAAAAAAGATCAATTCGCCGACCGGGATGAGACTTTTGTGGATCCCGGTATTTCGACCCGTGTTTTTAATATAACATTGTCCACCCGCTATAGGGTGCCGTTGAAGACAACCATCAATATGAACACAAACTCTAGCGAACTGAGCATTGGGCCGGGGGAGCGGGGCAAGCAGGATTTTCTCACCGGCAGCCTGGACGCTGAATACTCTTTTCTCGATAACAAGATCTCAGCCAGGGGAGGGCTGAATTTTGCCCAGGGAACCGGCCTGGTGGATATGTCCTGGCTGGGTTTCAAGGGTGGACTGCGGTGGAAAATCACCCGGGGTCTCAATCTGAACGGCCAGGGTGAGTTCCGTGCCAAGAAAATCGACGGAGAAATAAAAAACTCTTTAACTGCCAGGACAAACCTGGAGTACGCTTTTTAACTTTGAAACAGCACCTTATTCTCTGCCCTAAGGAGTATTTCCACTGACTTGATGAATAAAACGGCTCCAAACTGCAGATTGACCAAGGAAGAGATCAATGAACTACCGCTGGAATATTTCAGCGGATCTATCCATGTATTGGAGTCCAAAAAGGATGTAAACAAAGCCTGCGCCAGACTGCAAAATGAATCTATCCTGGGGTTTGACACAGAAACACGGCCAGCATTCAAGAAAGGGCAATTCTTTTTACCATCTCTGCTACAGCTTGCCGGGCTTGATATTGTCTATCTATTCCGGATCAACAAGTGTGGCTTACCATGGTCATTGAAATCTTTACTGGCAAACCATACTATTGTAAAAACAGGTGTTGCCATTGACCGGGACATAAAAGATATGCAGAAAATATCTGACTTCACTCCCGGTAGTTTCGTTGATCTGGGTGAGGTAGCCCGGAAAAAGGGATTGAATCATCATGGCTTAAGGGGGCTGGCAGCCCTGCTGTTGCATTTCAGAATCTCCAAAGGCAGTAGAACAACCAACTGGGATGCGAACAAGCTCACCGCTAAACAGATCAGGTATGCAGCTACGGATGCCTGGGTCAGCCGGGAGATTTATTGCAGGCTCTTTCATTGAGATATGCAATAAAGAATACAGGAATTACACTGCAGTGTAATCGGAGTATACAGGATCATACATCCTGCTGGCCACATAATGATCAAGGTCAGCCGGAAGGCTGACAGCAGCCATTCCATCCTGAACAGCCTTCCTGGCGACGGCCACAGCAATTTCCTTGGAAACTTCACGGATATGATGCAGCGGCGGATACAGCCGCCCCCTGGATAGATCTTCAGAGGAAGTAAGTTTGGACAGTGTTTTTGCAGCAGTTAGAAATAGAGAATCCGGTATACGGGGGGCTCCGGAAATAATAACACCCAAACCTACCCCAGGGAAAACATAAACATTATTGCCCTGGCTGGGAATGAAAGAAAGGTCGTTGATCTGTACAGGTTCGAAAGGGCTTCCGCTGGCAAATATGGCTCGACCGCCTGTCCAATGATACGCCTTCTCCGCCGTGCATTCTGATTTAGATGTAGGGTTGGATAAAGCAAAAATAATAGGCTGGTCATTGAACCCCGCAAGAGCCTCGATGACGGGCTGGGTGAAAGAATTTCCCTGACCGGAAATGCCGATCAAAATAGTGGGTCGAACCGCCTGTACGATTTCCAGCAGTTCTTTCAGGTGATGATGGTCATGGGCAAATTCCATTTTATCGGCCGACAAGCCTTCACGGCTTTTTACCACCAGCCCACCGCTGTCTACAAACCAGCATTGGCTGCGGGCTTTATATTCCGGAATTCCTTTTTCTATTAACGCTTGGACAAACAGCTTGCCGATTCCAATCCCGGCTGTCCCGGCCCCGTAAAAGACCAGGGTCTGGTTTTCCAGAGCTTGAGATGTTACTTTCATACTGGTCATAAGGCCCGCCAGGGCTACGGCAGCGGTGCCTTGGATATCATCATTAAATGTTCGGTATGAATCCCGGTATTTTTGCAGCAGGCGGGCAGCATTAGCATTTGCGAAATCTTCAAATTGAATCACTGCCTCAGGAAATACTTCCGCAACGGCAGCCATAAATTCATCCACAAAAGAATCATATTCATTACCGCGAAGACGTTCTTGTTGCAGTCCAAGATAAAGCGGGTTCTTTAAAAGGGTTGTATTATTTGTACCTACATCCAGGGTGATGGGCAGGCAGCGGGAGGGGTCAATACCGGCACAAGATGTATATAGGGATAATTTCCCAACGGGTATGCCCATACCGTTGGCACCCAGATCTCCCAGCCCCAGTATTCGTTCCCCGTCTGTAACCACAATAACTTCTACCGTGGAATTGGGCCAGTTTCCAAGGATGGTTTTTATATTATTCCGGTCCTGGATTGAAATATACAGGCCCCGGGGGCGGCGGAAAATATGGTCATACTCCTGACAGGCCTGCCCCACTGTTGGTGTATAAATGATGGGCATCATGGCCTCAATTTCATCAATGACCGTATGATAAAATAAAGTTTCATTCCTATCCTGGAGAGCAATCATGAAAATGTATTTTTCCAGGTCATTTTCCATGGCAAAGAAATTTTCCAGAATTTTTTCTTTTTGAGTTTCTAAGGATAGAATCCTTGGGGGTAAGAGTCCGCGAAGTCCCAGCTGATCCCTTTCTGCATCCGAAAAACTCGTTCCTTTATTCAGCAGGGGTTCATGCAGGATTTGTGAACCATGGGGCAATGCATTGATCAATCGTTTATAATCCGCCATCATTCTCTAATATGGGCGTGGAAATTTACATGCTTTCATCCGCTGGATTAAAGACCGATACGAAGCTGGGATCATTTCAGTGGTCCAAATCAGAACCATACACCATCCTTATATCAGGATTTTTAATTTATTCTGGTAGAGTTAGATTCAAAGTGTGCAATTCTCATGGGAGAATCATGGACAAATATATTTTATTGTCCTGCTACAATTCTATAGATGGGGTTTTATTTAAATACCGGTGACATTTATGCGCTCCTGACCGCTCTGTGCTGGTCATCTGCTGTGATCCTTTTTGATTTATCCAGCCGCAGGCTGGGCAGTCTGCAAATGAACCTCCTGAAAAATTTTATTGGAATGACAGGTTTTGTGTTGACGCTGCTTCTCCTGGGAGAGGGATTCCCAAAGTTATCAAGTATTGATCTGGGTATCCTGGTTTTTAGCGGGGTTCTGGGTGTGGCTCTTGGGGATCTGCTGTTTTTGGCCTCCCTGCGCCGGTTGGGTGCCGGGCTGAACGCCATTGTTAGCACCAGTTATTCTCCCGCTGTATTCTTATTTGCTTTCCTGATGTTTAAAGAAACTATCACAACTCAGTCTTATGCCGGCGCTGTGCTGGTCATAGCTGGAATTACCGTTGGTAGTCTCAAAATCCCGGCACAATCTGATAATAAAGATATTCTTAAAGGTGTGGTTTACGGTGTAGGGGCAGCGGCCTTGACGGCTTACTCCGTGTTGCTGGTCAGGCCCATCATGGAATCTTACTCCATCATTTTTGTTGCCCTGGTCCGGTTCAGTACAGGATTCATTTTATCATCATTGTTTCTATGGATTTCAAAGGGACGAAATGCCCTGACAGATACGATGAAGACGGGACTTAGGAATCCCTATTTGGTTACAGGAGCATTATTGGGAACATATTTATCGGTAATTCTCTGGCTGTCGGGATACAAATATACCCTGGCCGGACGTGCCGCTATCTATAATCAACTGTCTACTATCCTGATCATTCTGATGGCAGCAGTGTTTTTAAAGGAACCCATGACACCCAGGAAATGGCTGGCAGTGGGGTTAGCCGTCTGTGGCGCTCTGCTTGTTAGTTCCGCATAAATGAATCATTCTCCTTAACTTCAGCACTTTATCACTTTCAGAAAAAAGAAAACATCATGCACAAGTATTTTTCTGCAGTAACTATACTCTTTATTTTTTCCTGCGCGGGCTCTAATAGAACTTCCGCAGAGTTAGAGCATCGGAAAAAGATCGAAAACAGCCAGAAAATGCTTTATTTAAAGCAGGCTCTTTATACCAAAGCAATTACCCAGGTCGAATATGATTCGCTGGAGGCAAGATTGGTAGACCCCAGGCTGGATATCGACCTTTCTAAAGTCTTGGGTGAAAAATGAATCCAGAGTTCTCAGCCCATGTTACCAGTATTATAGCAGTCTGTATTGCCAGTTTGGCAGCTTTAGCCTGTTCCCAGGGAGGCTTGCAAAGCGGAGGTTTTCCGGTTTTATTCATCTGCCTGGGTATAGGTTTCCTATTGCAATGGTTAATATTCATACCATCTTTTATTTGGGAAACAGAACATTTTTTTGATTTAACCGGCAGTATTACTGTTCTAGCGATTACCAGCATTGCCTTCTATTATAAAAGCCACCAGTTTTCTGGCAGTACCGATATAAGGTCAATAATGCTGGTGGTACTGGTCTTTGCATGGGCCATGCGTCTCGGTGGATTTTTATTTATGCGTATTCATCGTGCCGGTGAGGACAAACGTTTCCGGAAATTGAAAAAATCATTCCCACTGTTTCTCCGGACCTGGACCCTGCAGGGCTTATGGGTCTTTATTACCTGTCTGGCAGCACTTACCGCTGTTACATCCACGAAGATATCGGAGGTGGATGTAACATTCTATCTTGGTCTTATATTGTGGATCTGTGGTTTTATAATTGAAGTCATGGCGGATCTGCAAAAAAGCAGATTCAGGGCAGAAAAAAAGAATAAGGGTAACTTCATTCAATCCGGCCTGTGGGCCCTTTCCAGGCATCCCAATTATCTGGGCGAGATAATTTTATGGCTTGGAATTGCCATCATGGCTTTGCCGGTGCTATGGAGCTGGCAATATGTAAGTCTTTTATCTCCACTGTTTGTTTACCTGTTGCTCACAAAAGTAAGTGGTATTCCGATCCTGGAAGCACAGGCAGAAAAGAATTGGGGTAAACAAAAGGACTACCAGATCTACAAAAAAAACACTCCTCTGTTATTTCCCAATTAAACTAATGTCTAAATAATTTAGAACTTTTTCCCAATATAAAAGTTAAAAGACTAAATTCCATAACCAATTAGGAGAGAAAAATGAAATTCCTTTTTCACATTATTATACTGTCAATTTTTGTTTCTGCCTGTGCGGTCCCATCCTCTCCACCACCGCCTTCGCCAGAGCCCAGCAATATCCTGACCCTGGGCACAGTACAAAGCAAGATTCGCAAAGGCATGAGCCAGGCGGAGGTACTGGAGGTGCTTGGTTCACCGAATATTGTTACCAAAAACTCAAAGGCGCAGGAGGTATGGACCTATGATAAGGTGGGCAGCAGCCGATCTTCTGCCGCTACGGTCAATTATGGTCAGCGTACCCTGGGCCAAGGTTTTCTGGCTTTTTTATTTGGCGGCACAACTTCATCTGCTGCAGCCAATGCTACAAATGAAACAAAATCATTGACGGTGATTATTACCTTCGATGAGAATAAAAATGTTTCAGATTTTACCTATCAAAGCCTGAAATACTAAATTGATGCGCCGCCTGGTCCAACCCCGGACAATCCAGGGAAAATTTCTGTATATTTCCCTGATTATAAATATGTCGACAACCATGGTGCTCAAAGCAGCGCCAGCTGCCCCACAGGCCAAACCGCCGACTGCTGTCAACCGCCAATTGCAGACTCGAAAATTTCCGCGGGAAAGTAAAACAGTCTTGAAAGCAGCAATTGGTTCACTTCAGGATTTGGATTATACCATTGATGTCCTTAATTCTGATATTGGCTTGATCACTGCCAGCCGTACAACAGAGGAAAAGAAAGCGGATGTATCGCCCGATACAGTTCCCGTAGACTCCGGTGTTGATCAGGAAGAGGCCGGGAAGAAAGATTGGGTAACAGGTTGTGTAAGCGTGCTTATGATTGGTCTGGTTGTTGGCATATTCGCTATCGTTTTTAACAATGTATTTGGAGGCTCGGATGATGATGAAGATGATGACAAAAAATCTCCTAAGAGTTCATCCAGTGGAAATAGAGGTTCTTGGTTTTCATCAGGAAATGGAGGAGGGGAAACAAATAATTATTATACGGTAGATGATTCTCCCAAAGGTCCGGTGATCTATCGCTATAAAGTTACCATCAATCTGGAAGAATTAGATGCTCTGAACACGCAGATTCGCGTCAGCGCCAGCGGTGAATCGGAGCAGGATGGGGCTATCTTGGCAACAGGTGGTATTCATGAACCGGATTTTTTCAGGAAATTCTTTGCTTCCATGGAGAAATCAATGTTTCTGGATGAAAACGCAGCCCCCTAAGTTTTAATCCCCTTGAATAAAACCCTGCATAACGACAGGGTTTTATTATTTTTCTTGCGTAAAAAACCTCGTTTATTCCAATTTTAACGCTCGCAAAGGAAGTGCTATAATGAATTTTACCTGGGTATCAAATCTGTGCAATGACTTCTGGCTGGTACAGGCGCCAAGGGCAGCGGCAGCTGTTTTCATTATTTTTAATCTGGTCGCCATGCAGCTCTATCCCGGTGGCACGATCCACAATCCACATTCAGCAAATTATCATTTGACTCAAAATTTTTTCAGCGATCTGGGCCGGGCAGTCGCCTATAATGGTGTTCAGAATTTTCATTCATCATTAATATTTAATTTAACATTGCTTATTACTGGGATTACCTTTTCTATATTTTATTTTACCCTGCCGGAGTTCTTCAGGCATTCCAAGGCAAATCATACCCTGGCAAAGATCGGCACCTTATTCGGGCTTTTAGGAGGCCTGTCCTTTATTGGTGTTGCCTTGACTCCTTCAGACCTTTACCTGAATCAGCATATTTTATTCGCCAATGGTATTTTTAGAATGGCATTGGCTACAAGCCTGTGTTTTGGTATTGTTATCTATCGTTCGGATGTTATGCCCTCAAAGTATGCTTTCGGGTATGTGTTTTTTGCTTTATTTCTTGCAGTGTATATTGCTATAAGTGAATTTGGACCTAATGCCCGGGAATCAGAAGCTGCCATGATTTTTCAGGTGGTTACACAAAAATTAATTGTGGTGGTTTTTCTGCTATCCGTGGTCTATCAGACCTTTGGTTTCTCCAATAATCCTGATCTGATAAAAAGTAAGCAATTGGCTTGAATCATAAAGATAAAGTATTAATGACATTATGGAATACTATGGACAGATATTAATTACGGTCATTCCCATATTCTTAATCCTGATTCTGGCGGAATATATCTACAGTTGGTATAAGAAGGATGACCTGATGAATATTAATGATTTGGTCTCCAGTCTCAGTTCCGGGCTGACCAATGTCACCAAGGATGTTTTAGGACTCAGTATCGGCATTATTAGCTATGGCTGGATGGTGGATCATCTGGCCCTGTTTACAATTGAAGCAAACTGGGCCATTTATATTCTGGCTTTTATCACCATTGATTTTCAAGGTTACTGGTCACACCGCTGGAACCACCACATCAATATATTTTGGAACCGTCATGTTATTCATCACAGCAGTGAATATTTCAATCTGGCATGCGCCCTGCGCCAGTCTATATCTTCCATATTTAGCCTGTTCACATTTTTACTGCTACCGGCAGCTATTATTGGCATTCCTCACAGTGTGATCGCTATCCTGGCCCCGCTGCATCTATTCGCGCAATTCTGGTATCATACCACCTATATTGATAAAATGGGTTTTCTGGAAAAGATCATTGTAACACCATCTCATCACAGGGTGCACCATGCTATCAATCCGGAATACCTTGATAAAAACCTTTCCCAGATCTTCATTTATTGGGACAAACTCTTTGGCACTTTCCAGGAAGAACTTCCCCATGTACCGCCGGTGTACGGCATCACCCGACAGGCACGTACATGGAACCCTATTAGAATCAATTATCAGCACCTGTGGCTATTGACCCAAGATGCCTGGCATGCTCGGAGCTGGCTGGATAAGATCCGTATCTGGTTTATGCCCACCGGCTGGCGCCCGGAGGATGTTGCCCAGACATATCCAGTAAAAAAGATCGACGATCCCTATCGCTTTGAAAGGTACCATACTCACGCATCAACAGGCCTAAAAGTATTTATTTGTGTACAGATGTTTTTTTCACTTTTCTTTATTTTTTATCTCCTGGACCATATCGCCGATATTGGTGTGCCGGGTATATTTCTTTACGGCGGTTTTATAGGTCTGTCAGTCTATGCCTTAACGGATCTTATGGACCGTAATCGCTCTGCCTTACTCTTTGAGACCCTGAAAAATATTTTGGGGTTAGCTATACTGCATAGGCAGCAGGACTGGTTCCACGCCAGTGGATCTATTCCGGGAATCCAGCCGGCACTTACCGTTTATTTTATTATGGCCTCTGGCGTCACAGCATGGTTTATGTATACCTATTGGAAGGAAGACCGGGAGGTTGCCGTTGCAGCCGGAGTTTGAATTAAAATATAAATAATAGATTAAAAAAATGCAGATCATAAAGCTGCTCTTTCTCTGGATGCAGTCATAAAAACTTTCCAGGGGAAAATAAGTCATACAGAGGAAGGACAAAGGAAGCCTTTGATTCGAATCAAAAATGAGGATATTGACTGAATTTCTATCTATTCGGCAGCGTATTCAATTTGAATAGAAAATTCTGATATTTAGCAGAATTTTCTATGTCCAACACTAAAGATACATAGACTTGCTGAGAGCATCAGCATTAATTATATTTCAGGACATTCACGGATCAATCTGATCCGAAAACATACTAGCAAACCAGCTCAAAAAAGGAATTATCGATGGACATAACCCTGATCGCATGGGTCTTTTTACTTGCGGCCATTGGCTACGGTCTGTTCGATTGGCAAAAAAAACAGTCCGGGCTGGATGCGGAACAGCAGATTTCGGACGAGGAAGAATAGCACAGGAGTCTGAAATGAAACAGTATTTAACAGGATTCATTACCGCTGTCTGCTTAACGGCCAGTACATTCTTATTTATTGGCGCACAGAGAACCACCCTAGGTGATATCGTAGTCAATTCCATCGTTGTCCGGGATAACGGGCGGGGCGGCTATATTGCTACTTACAACGAACAGGGTAAGGAGACCGCTTACCTAGGTACAGGCAAAAACGGGGTTGGTTTCCTAAGGACCTCGGACGCCTACGGCAACCAGGCGGTCTATCTGGGTTCCGGAGAAACAGGCAATGGTTTTTTATCCACATTCAAGGCAGGCAGTTTTGAAACCTCCTTTTTTGGTACCGGCGAGGATGGTGTTGGGAAACTGCGCACCTTTAATTCCAATGGCCGCCAGACCGTCTATCTAGGTACCAGCTCCGGAGGCAGCGGTTTTTTGGAAACAGCAAATGTTGTTGGTATCCGTACAGGTTATTTTGGCACCGATTCAGACCGGGACGGGATCGCGGGTCTATTTGACCGCTATGGTGACCATTCCTGGAACGCCTCCAGCAGGAATTAAAGCCTAATAATTCATATCTATTACTGCTGTTAGCGTGGTGGCAACAGCGGGAAATCTATATCTTGTTTTTCAGTTGTCTGCAATCATTCCAGATTATGAAAAGGGTTAAATTTTTCAGTATTACTGCTGCCCTGTATTTCTGCGGATGTATTTTTACTATTCCCCGTGAATACCTGCCTATTCATAAGGACGGCAGGAAAATACCATTATATGAGTTTCAGGATAAAGAAAGGGGCATCAGCCGCATTTATCATAAATATAGATTTTACTCCAAGGTGTATGAACGGTTTATGGTGACTATCACTCACACCCGGAAACAAAAAAAACTTAGCTTGAATTTTCGATATCGCGGTGATGACTGGATATTTTACGACAGGATCGTGGTGATGAATGATAAAAAGGACCGGATGATTTGGGCCGTACACAATTTGGATCAAAATGTTGATATTTTGAAACGGGGTGTTACCATGGAAGAGATTGACCTGCCGCTGAAATACGAGCAGGTAGTTCGGCTGGAGCGATTACTGAAAAATGGCCAGGAGGTAAAATTCTGGCTCAGGGGTCAGGAGGACGTTATTTTTACCATTTCAGATTCAGATCGCCTGGCCAATCTGGATGTGATCAAATACTATAAGCAACTGGATTTAATCAGTATTTAATTGGATAATCCAGGCTGCAAGGAGGGGTATAAATACTGGATTTATACACCTGAAATCACATCCCAGGATCGACAGGATCTTATTTTATTATTGAAGAAGGATGATATGGAAAAAACTAGGTCTCATTATATTATGGGGCGCTGGGAAAATATTTATATCTCTTTAACCTATGTTCCCCAGGTGAAAAAAATATTAAGTATCGCCGGGAAATTGGCAAATAATATTTTAAATCAGCAGGCTGTTATACCCTACAGGGAACTGGGTTACAGCCATGATGAATTCTGGTTTAATATTGCAAAACCCGGGCAATCCACGGCCTGGCACGATCATAAGGAAGGTGCAGTACTCTCGGGTGTGTATTATGTCGATGTGCCTGAGCAGGGAGGCAATATCAAATTTCGTCAGAAAACAAAGGGCCATCAGAAAGAGTGGAGTATTTCATCTAAAACCGGCCGAATGGTTTTCTTTCCTTCGGCACTGGACCACGCTGTGGAGAAAAACGAGAGCAATCGGGACCGCATATCGCTGGCATTCAATTTCTTTGCACTACCTTTGAAGTCATCTACAGATCAAGATGATTATTCTGCATCAAAATATTATGGTTAAACATTATTGATGCCCATGACATTGACCACGAATAGATGGCTACGGATCACCACACTATGTGTGCTGTATTTTGCCCAGGGGTTTCCATGGGGATTCATGATTACCGGTTTGCTCTCCTTTTTAGCTTCCAGGGGATTGACCATGATTGAGTCCGGCCAGTTGACTGCCATGGCCTACCTGCCCTGGACCTTTAAGCTTTTTTGGGGACCCTTGATTGATTCATTTACCTACCGGGCGATGGGGCGTCGTCGTCCCTGGATTCTGGTTGCCCAGTTTGGTATGGCAGCATCCCTTATTGCCATGGCAATGATGGGTGATATTTCTGCCAATATTTCGCTGTTAGGCTGGATGTTTTTTTTACATAATTGTTTTGCTTCATTGCAGGATGTGAGCTCCGATGCCTTGGCAGTGGATATTCTATTGCCTGAAGAACAGGGCAAGGTAAATGGAGCTATGTGGGGTTCCAAGGTTATAGGTACTGGAATGGGAGCTATGGTGATGGGCACCCTGCTGGTTTCAAAAGGTCTTGTTTTTGCCATTATAGTGCAAACTCTGATGATGTTTGGTATTATGCTATTCCCATTATTATTCATTGAGCGCCCTGGCGAAAAGAGATTTCCCTGGAGTCGGAATGAAAAAACAGTTTACAAGGACGCAGAGGATATCCGCAACCCACTTAATGTTGTAAAAGATCTGATCCGGGCATTCTCAAAAAGGCCTACCTTTTCGGCAGCCCTTTTTATTTTTGCCGCTGCGGTCAACCAGGGAATCAACAGTGGGATCATGCCAGTATTCTATAATCAAACATTGGGCTGGGAGCCGGATACCTATTCCCAGGTGGCTGGCGGTCCAGGTGCAGTATTGGAATTTATTGGCGCCCTGCTAGGGGGCGTTTTAGCTGATCGTTTTGGGCGTCGTAAAATTTTCTTTCTAGGCTGGGGCGGATTCTCAGTCTGGTGCGGAATATTTGGCATCCTGATTCTGAGCCTTGACCCAATTCCTTACTGGATCCAGTTTGCCCACCTGATCATCTGGCCATTTTTTATTGCCATGGGTACGGTAGCCATGTTTGCCTTGGCTATGACCCTGTCCTGGACCAAGTCCTCGGCAACCATGTTTACATCCTATATGGCGATCTCTAACCTTTCAGTGGTGGTGGGTACCAAACTTATTGGTTTACTCACAGCTGTTGTGAGTATCGGCCATCTATATATTCTGCTGCTCATTATTGGGTTGCTGCCTGCGGTCCTCCTTAAAGCAATGAATCCACGGTCGATTCTGGAATTAAAAGCACTAGGCACAGATAACTTTAATAAAGAGCAGAAATACTGAAGCAGCCTCCATTCCCAGGGTTTGTTTGGTAAAGGTAGATTTACCAGAGATGTTCGAGGTAGTAGGTAATGGTGTTTAAGACAAGGAAATCCACTAATCACCATTGCTAGACCAACCCTGGATTTGTACATTTGGCTAAGAATTACAAATAAAAAAGGATAAACAATGAACCGTATTTTATCTCTCATATTAATTTCTATGTTATGTATAATGGTGATAGTGTCTTACAATTATGATACCAGCGGATCAATGACTGATCGGGGTAAGGCCTGTTGCTCCATGGGTTCCTGCAGCAGTAAAACAGACTGCGGAATGAAAAAATAACCGCACGACACACTTTTTCAACTTACCAGGATCTGATATATCTGCAATTCAGGTACTGGTTTATTTTCAGTCTGGTTCTAAACAATCTTTCGGGCAGTGAACCATCCAAAACTATTCCGGTCAGCACCTATTCCATTGTAGCCTATGATGATCAGACCGGTGAACTGGGTGTTGCTGTACAGAGCCACTGGTTTTCGGTTGGATTTCTGGTACCCTGGGCCAAGGCTGGAGTAGGCGCTGTGGCTACACAATCGTTTGTTAAGGTGGATTATGGTCCAGAAGGCCTTAAGTTAATGGAGCAAGGGTATTCAGCCACGGAAGCATTGAGCAAATTGCTTGCCGAAGATAAAGGACAAGCTGTACGGCAGGTAGCCATGGTTAACGTGCATGGCGATGTTGCAGCCCATACAGGATCAAAATGTATATTTGCTGCTGGTCATCAAAAGGGAAAAAATTATTCCGTGCAGGCCAATCTGATGGAAAAAGAGACAGTTTGGCCGGCCATGGCAAAAGCATTCGAAAATACTACAGGTGACCTGGCTGACAGAATGATGGCTGCCCTGGAAGCTGCTGAGGGTGAGGGTGGAGATATTCGCGGCAGGCAATCTGCGGCAATGCTGATCGTAAGTGGAAATCCCACAGGAATCGCCTGGAAAGATATCGTGATGGATATCCGGATTGATGACTACCCCGAACCACTCCAGGAATTAAAACGCCTGATCCGTGTCAGCCGTGCCTACCGGCATGCAAACCTGGGTGATCACTACTTGGAAATGAAAGAAATTGAAAAAGCGCTGCAGGAATACAACCAGGCCAGTTTGTATTACCCTGAAAATCCGGAATTGCCTTACTGGTCAGCCATCGCACTGGCTGGTGAAGGGCGCCTGGAAGAAGCATTGCCCATCTTCAAGGATGTGTTCAGGCGAGAACCACGGTTAAGAACTCTGACTCCGAGACTGGTTAATTCCGGTTTGTTGCCAGATGAAAAATCATTGCTGAAACGAATCATGGATATAAAATAAATTTCCTTTCATTCTTGGAATATATAATCAAATTTTTTTCACCTTATTCATCGTTATTGTTTTTTTGTTCAGGTGATCAGATTGAAATTAAGCATCAACCCCATCTTCCTTTTCTTTTATCCTGTTAGATCCATGAACAATGGTTTACGGTTTTTGCCGATCCAAAATAGTGCGATAACGGGAAATGATTTACTGCAAAACCTGCTGGCAGATTAATGGATAGCCTATTTACCGGCCTTCTCCAGGAATCGATCAGCGGAACGGCCCTGGGCTGTATCTATGCCTTGATCGCTTTGGGGTTTACCCTGATATATAAAGCTTCGGAAGTTGTCAACTTCGCTCAGGGCGAATTAATGATGGTAGGAGCCTATGTTAACTTTTTCCTGGTTACATCCTTCATGGCGGAGTCCGGTGAACCGACCGGATGGATTTTTCTTTCAGGTTTCATAGGGAGTATTTTGTTCGCTGTATTATTCGGCTGGTTTCTGGATCGAATCATCAATAGACCGCTTAAGGATGAACCTGTTTTTTCAGTTATTATGGCAACGATCAGTTTATCCATTATTCTTCGCGCCGTCGTTTCGATGTTCGCAGGCCCAATGAGTCTTATCCCTGTCTCTCCTTTCGGGAATCAAATCGTAGCCGTAGGCGGAATAGTTATCTCAATTTTAGATATCTCCATTATCGTAAGTGCGATTCTTCTTGTTGTCCTGTTTTATTATTTTTTTCATAAAACAAAATGGGGGATCGCCATTCAGGCAACATCAGAAGATCCTGTTGCAGCCCAGTTAATGGGCATAGCTGTTAAACGCGTTTATGGATTGGTGTGGATCTTTTCTGCCATTGTGGCCACCATAAGCGGAATATTACTGGCACCCAGAATGTCCTTATTGGATACATCCATGGGGTTTTTAGGGTTAAAAGCGTTTCCTGCTGCTGTACTGGGTGGTTTTGGATCCATCACCGGGGCCATTGCCGGGGGTATTATGATGGGGGTGATCGAAACAATCAGTATGGGCACACTATCATTTTACTTTTCATGGATCAAGGAAATTAATGACATTATTGTCTGGATCGTGCTCATAGCAATATTAATGGTAAAACCGGATGGATTGTTTGGAGTTGAAAAAGTCAGGAAAGTATAATGAAAGGTAGATACGAAGACGAAAATCTGACCTGGATTCCTATCCTGATCGTTGGGATTTTCCTGTTGCCGTTCGTCCTGAAAGGACTGACGTATAGTTATAAATACTATTTATTTGTTTTGAATATGGCCGGGATATATATCATCCTGACCGTGGGATTGGACCTCTTAAGCGGTTATACCGGATTGATTTCCCTAGGCCATGCGGCATTTCTGGCGATTGGTTCCTATACATCAGCCATTCTGGTAGACCAGGTTGGTATCCCCTTTGTTTTTTCCCTCTTTATTTCTCCCCTGATTGTGGGCCTGTTTGGGTTTATCATTGGCTTTCCGGCGCTGAGAATAACAGGAATGTATCTGGGGCTCACCACCATGGGATTTGGTTTCATTGTTAAGCGTCTCATTATTGCATTTCGTGAATGGACCCAGGGTGCAGGCGGATTGGAAGTATCATTTCCCATCATATTTGGTTACACATTCAAATCGGATTGGGATAATTATTTTCTCATTTCAGCATTTGCTATTTTAGCTGTGGTCGTATCCCGGAGAATAGGGAAGTCTAAAATCGGTAGAGCTTTCATGGCGATTAGGGATTCTGAACAGGCTGCTGAGGCGAGCGGAGTGAACCTAGCCAAATATAAAATGCTTGCCTTTTTTATATCAGGAATATTTGCTGGATTGGCAGGGGTGCTGTTTGCCCATACAAGTCATTTTATTTCCACTGATCATTTTGATATTTTATTATCTATTTATTTTATCATTATGGTTTTAGTCGGGGGCGCCAGTTCAATCTATGGTGCTGTCTTAGGCACGTTATTTATTGTTTTGCTGGATTATTTATTCGTTCCTGAAATGAAGGGCTGGATTCAAGAATTCCTGAATATTGAAGGAGGTGATATTCAATCACTCCTATTCGGTTTAATAATGTTTTTATTTATTATATTTCAACCCACAGGTTTGTATGGAATGTGGTTAAAAATGAGAATTTATTGGAAACTTTTCCCCTTTAACCCGAAGAAAAAATTTATTTAAAACAATAAAAAGGATAATGTTATGAAGAAATATATAGGACTATCTTTTCTTTTGACGCTCCTGGTAATGGGTTGTGCAAATCGCGCATCAGCTCCGGGGGTGTCAGAAGATAAAATTCTGATTGGAAATGTTCAGGACCTAAGCGGCCCCATGAAAGAGCTGGGCGCTGTTCTGCCTGCCGGTTCTAATCTATATTTTAAATATATTAATGAACAGGGAGGCGTCCATGACCGTCAGATTGAAATGATGGTAGAAGATCATCAATACAATCCTCAGAAAGCTGTGGCTGCTGCAAAAAAACTGATTGAGAAAGACCAGGTGTTTTGTCTTTACCAGGTTATAGGCACTTCACCCTGTGAAGCCATCCGTCCAATACTGGCTGAATCAGGAATCCCATTGGTTGCGCCGGCAACTCAGTCAGGATCCATGTCTGACATGTCCAGGGAAGCTGCGGAATTAATCTTCCACACCGATACAGGTTATGACAAACAAACCGGTATTCTTGTAGATTATATACTTTCTCAGGATTCCAATGCGAAGATTGGGCTTATTTATCAGGATGATGATTATGGCGAGAATGTCTTGAAAGGCGCAGCTGCTGCAGAAGCACGGACCGGGATTTCCATTCAAAGAGAAGCCTATCAGCGAGGGGCAACTGATTTTGCAGGACAGGTTGCAAACCTGATGAAAGGTGGTGCCACTCAAGTGATCATTGCAGGAGTAGTCAAAGAACCAATCATTGTTATGAAAACCGCTGCAGCCATGGGATACGCACCGCAGTTTTTTGGCACAAGCCCAACTATGGATCATCGTGTTGCTCTGGCAGCCGGGCCTGCTGGTGAAGGTTTTATTGCCTCAAATTTTGCATATCTTTGGAATTCCGATGTGCCAACCGCTGTTCTTTATCGCGAGCTCTGTGAAAAATATGAGGTTCCGGAAGCCTATATGGGTATGTACCACTTTTACGGATTTGCCACAGCTCAAGTCCTGGTAGAAGGTCTGAAACGAGCAGGGCCGTATCCAACCCGTAATCGTCTTGTTAATGCGCTGGAAACATTCAATAAATGGGATGAAGGTGCTTTCCCGCCCATCACCTACAGTCAAAATGACCACGCGGGCACAGAGTCCGTTGTTTTGGTACAGGTTAAAGAAGGCAAACAGACTGTTATTACCGATTGGATTGATTAATTCATTAGGAAAAAAGGCCTCGGAAAACCGAGGCCTTTTTTCTAATGGCTGATTTATGTATCAACAACATCCGGATGCAGTTTTCCGGAGTGGTTGCCCTTGATGATGTATCTCTTTCTGTAAAAGAAAGTGAAATATTTTCGCTGATTGGATCGAACGGATCAGGAAAATCTACTTTATTTAATTGTATTAATGGCTTTAATCGTCCCCAAAAAGGAAGCATCCTTTTTGGGAATGATGATCTCTTAAAAAAAAAGCCGCATGAAATAATCCGGTGCGGGATTTCACGGACGTTCCAGAATGTGCAGAATATTCCTTTTATGACCGTTTTAGATAATATTTTACTCGGAGCACACCATCGTATTGACCCAGAATCAACCGTGAAAAGATGGCTGTCGCAAAAACAGCGAGCAGCGGAAGAAGTCATGGGACTGGAGATTCTGGATTTTTTGGGGATTGTCAATTACGAACAAAAATATATGGCAGGCCAGCCATACGGGATCCAGAAATTGACTGAAATTGCCCGGGCACTTGTGGGAAAACCCAAACTGATTCTTATGGATGAACCGGCTGCAGGAATGAATGATCAGGAAACATATGAGATTGCGAAAATTATTTCTGAAATCCGGGATGAACTGGGAATCACAGTTCTGGTTGTGGAACATGATATGAGCCTGGTGATGAGTATCTCCGATCGGGTTTGTGTTTTGGATTCTGGCGAAGTTCTTGCATTGGGAAAACCAGAGCAGGTGAAAACCCATCCGGATGTTATTCGAGCTTTCCTGGGAGATTCTGCTGATGCTTAAGTTGGTTGGGGTCGAAACCTTTTATGGAAAAATCAAGGCGCTTCACGGTGTTTCTCTAGAAGTCAAAGAAGGGCAGCTGGTCACGATTTTAGGTGCTAACGGGGCCGGTAAAACAACAATTCTAAAGACAATCAGTGGATTAGTAGAGCCGGAACACGGAACGATCCATTTCAATGGGCAACGCATCGATGGAGAAGATTCTGAAAAGATTGTTGCACTGGGTATAGGCCATGTTCCGGAATGGCGGCGGATTTTCCCGGAATTAACTGTGGAAGAAAATTTGCTCATGGGTGGATTTCTTATTAAGGAAAAAGAGTTACTTTACGAAAGAATGGAGGAAGCATTCAGACATTTCCCAATTTTAGAAAAACGAAAGAAGCAAATAGCCGGAACTATGAGCGGAGGGGAACAGCAAATGTTGGCGATTTTACGGGCACTGATGATTAGACCAAAACTTCTTTTGCTGGATGAACCCTCTTTAGGTTTATCTCCCATACTGGTTCGAGATATTTTTACAACCATTAAAGATCTGCATCAATCCGGTGTGACGATTCTTTTAGTGGAACAAAATGTGAATCGAGCCCTGTCCATCGCAGATTACGGCTATGTTTTGACCACAGGAAAAATATTGTTAAGCGGAACCTATGAAGAGTTGTTGAATGAAGAAAAAGTGCGAGAACAGTACCTGGGTGAAGGGAAATATATGAGGCGATCCAAACTCTGGAGCGGTTGATAATCATTGGATATTCAGATTTGCAATACTGTCCCAAAACTCTTCTGGCACCATGTGGAGAACCATGCTGATGAAATTTCAATCTGGCAAAAACAACAAGGGGCGTGGGAATCCGTAACCTGGGGAGAATACGGTGATTTTGTAAAAGATATTGCCAATGCTTTATTGGATGCGGGAATTCAAAGGGCCGATAAAGTTTCCATTATCAGCCTGACCCGGTTTGAATGGGTTGTAGTGGATTTGGCTATCATGTCTATCGGTGCCATAACTGTACCTGTTTACCCATCCAATACGGAAGAGCAAGTTCATTATATTTTGGATCACAGCCAATCCAAATTCGTTTTTGCCGAAGACCAGGAACAATTAGATAAAATGATGAAAATCAGGAGTGGTTTAAGAGATGTTCAGCAAACTGTGGTTTTTGATAAATACCAGCTGGAAATAATAGAAAAGGTAATATCCTTGGATACGTTTCGAGAAAAGGGAAGCACCTTTAGGCGTGGAAATCCAGAGATGTTGAAAAAATCAATTGATGGCGGAAACCCACAGGATACAATCAGTTTTATTTATACATCCGGCACCACAGGACATCCAAAAGCCGGCCTGATTAATAGTGAAAATGTTCTCGCTGTTGTAAAACATTTACCCGATCTATACGGGATTACCAAAAATGATATGTCTATAGCCTATCTTCCCTTGTCCCATATCGCCGAACGGGATTTAGGACATTTCATGAAATTATATTCAGGAAATGTGACCGTTTTTGCAGAAAGTCTGGAAGATATGCCGGCGAATTTGATACAATCAGGTCCCACGATCATGTTTGGTACCCCTCGAGTTTTTGAAAAATATTATGCCCGGATTTCATCTGGGATCAAGGATGCCACCTGGTTTCAAAAGAAGATTTATGATTGGGCAGTCAAAGTAGGTAAATCTTATGCGGAGTTGACAGATAAAGGGAAAACATCGACTCTGTATTTAAAAGTGAAATATGCTATTGCCCACTTTCTGATTTTTCAGAAAATTCATGATATCTTTGGTGGAAATATTCGCTTTATGATTTCAGGAGCAGCACCCATTTCTCCAAATATTATCAGATATTTCCACTGGGTAGGATTGGATATCTATGAAGTTTACGGCATGACGGAAACGACCGGTGTGATTTCAGCCAACAGAATGGGACGGGTGAAAATAGGATCAGTCGGTCAGATATACCCGGATACAGAAGTTAAAATTGCGGAAGATGGTGAAATATGTTCGCGAGGACCTCAGAATATCTTGGGATATTATCGGAATGAAGAAGCTTCAAATGAATTACTCATTCAGGATGAACAGGGAGCAGTATGGCTCCATACCGGTGATATTGGACATATTGATGATGAGGGATATTTGTTCATTACGGATCGAAAGAAAGATATTATTATCACGGCTGGCGGAAAAAACATAGCCCCACAGAATATTGAAAATTTAATGAAGACGAGTTCCTTTATTTCCCAAACCATTGTGTATGGAGATCGAAAACCGTATTTAGCCATGCTGGTGACTTTGGATGAGGATGAAATTGCCAAATTTGCAAGAGACCGAAAAATTCTATATCAGGATTTAGCAGACTTATCTAAGAAACAGGAAGTTGTTGATTTATTACATCATGAAATATCCGCTTTGAATAAGGAATTAGCCAGTTACGAGAGTATTAAGAAATTCCGGATTCTAGAAGAAGAATTGGACCAGGATAAGGATGAGATCACACCTACATTAAAAGTAAAGAGGGATGTGGTTTTTGCTCATTACCAGTATTTAATTGATGAAATGTACGCTGGGAATTAAAATCAGATTAAAAAATGTCATTTGAAATTCGACCTTATGAACCAACGGACCATGACACGGTTTATGAAATTTGTTTAAAGACAGGCAATTCAGGTCAGGATGCGACTGACCAATTCGAAGATCCAAAGCTATTGGGCCATATTTATGCAGGACCTTATATCAATCTTGAACCGGAATCTGCGTTTATATTAGAAGATGAAATGGGGGCGTGCGGTTACATTATAGGGGCCTTGGATACGCAATCGTTTTTTCATAAGGTAGAATCGAAATGGTTGCCGAATCTTCAAAATCAGTATGTAGAACCAGCTGAAGTTTCCAAATTGTGGACGAAGGATGAAGAATTAATCCATTTACTCTATCACCCTGAACTCCCCGAAGATTTGTCTGATTATCCCTCGCACTTACATATTGATCTTTTACCCCGGGCACAGGGGCAGGGAATGGGCAAGAAAATGATGGACTATTTTCTGAATTATGTAAAAGAGAGTGGTTCAAAGGGACTGCATCTTGGGCTAAGTATCCGAAATAAACGTGCATTCCAATTTTATAAAAAATATGGCATGAAAGAATTGAAACAGAATTCTGAAACGATTATCATGGTGATTTCATTTGAATAATTTGATTGAGCATTTAAAAAGCAAATATAAACTTCATCCAATTTTCACTGCTTTTTCTTTAATAATCATTGGTATCAATTTATTTGGCCATCGCCCCATTCAAATAATAAATGCTGTAACATTCAATCCCGAAAACAATTTCTCGATTCAAATAAATTGGATTCGTAAACTTTTAGAACCGATAGTTGGATTCCCGTTATTTATTTTAAGAGCGGGGCAGCCTGTTGAAGAGTATGTTGCTTTATGGATCTGGATATTTATTTCATTCGGAATTATTCTATTCATAAAAAATAAACCATTTTTTTTACATAAATGGATAATCTCCATTCCTGCAGTCTTGGGGATGGCATTTTTTATTTTAGTCTGGATGATCTTTTGGCCACTCCCATCGAATACCATTATCAAGCACTCAGATACAAAAATAATTTTTAACACCCATGCTCATTCATATTTCAGTCATGATGGTCTCATTACTGCGGGAGAGCAAATGGAATGGCATGATCGAAATGGGTTCGACGCATTTTTCCTTACTGAGCATAATCATAATCCCAACACATTAAAGTTGGTTCGCCAGCAAAAAAATGGTCAATTAAGGAAAAAACCACACCTAATGGCAGGGATAGAATTTTCAGGAAGTAATCATATGGTTCTCCTGGGATTAACAGATACACTGATTACGTTTGGTAA
>Ga0208522_1000341_pt1 | contig 32017 bp, 18 predicted proteins | sample ETNtaG_25_FD_185763 | JGI IMG/M metagenome (GOLD analysis project Ga0208522, IMG submission 185763) | Marine microbial and viral communities from oxygen minimum zone, Eastern Pacific Ocean - ETNP201302SV86 (SPAdes) (version 2) | ecosystem: Environmental > Aquatic > Marine > Oceanic ... | reverse complement strand
GTCCTTGGCCCTGTCCTTGGCCCTGACCTTGTCCTTGGCCCTGTCCTTGGCCCTGACCTTGTCCTTGGCCCTGTCCATCCTCTCCTTCGCCACCGCCTTCGGTGCCGCCGTCCCCAGTTCCTTCACCGTTGAAGTCGGGATCGTATGCGTCGGGGATACCGTCGCCATCCGAATCCGACGCGGCTCCGTCGTTAGGGTCGTTTGGATAGGGGTCATTAGCATCAGACGTACCGTCGCCATCGGTGTCAGCCGAGTTGGGGTTCGTACCCGCCTGATACTCCTCCAGGTTGTCAAGGCCGTCTCCATCGGGATCGGCTCCGCCATCGCTGGCTGAGAGGGGGTTGAGGCCGTAGTTGACCTCCCAACCGTCTGGCATACCGTCGCCATCGGTGTCTGCGTTGTTCATGTCTGTGCCAGCACTCTGCTCCTCTGCGTTGGTCAATCCGTCCCCATCCCAGTCGGCTCCGCCGTCAGAGGGGTCCAAGGGATCTGATCCATCGGCTCCGACACCGGTCGAACCGGCCATGAGCACTAGGAGCAGCGCTGTAATCACACTAGTTTTTTTCTGATATTGCATTGTAAATTCACTTCCTAATTTTCCGTTAATCCAGTAGGAAAAGGATGGTTTATTGGAGCGAGTCTAGACACGTGTCCGGACACCTCAATAACGCTGCACTGAGCGCCATTCGTGGTATTTCCGAACTCTCTTATTTCTGTCCTGACTCCTCCTTTTCTTGTCATCCAATCTCACTGGCTTTCTCAGGGAACCCTCTGTTCCCTCTGGCCTCGGAGAGGCATATGACGTATTTCAAGGGTTCCTGTGCTAGTTTCAGGGCGTTATCCTTGATAGTTCGGCGAGGAACCTAGTGGTTCCCATGAAGTGTAGCACCGGAACAACGAGTGAAGAGAATGCCAGAACACCGAAGAACAGCCCTGACCAGAGCTCTATTCCCCGACCAATTGAGAGGAAGAGGAACCAACCAATTAGGACTGAAACCCAAGGAAGATGTCGGCGAGTGTAAAGGGAGAGTCTCGCATTGAGGATCTCATCCGAGTATAACTGAGGGGTGTCGCCTGGATTGGCCAGACCATTCTCCACTCCACAACGGGAGCAGACCTGGTATCTGGGTCCGTTGCCCGTGATGAATTGGGCTTGGGGGTAGTTCTGCTTGCACATCCTGCATACTGGCATGACGCTCGTTCCAACCAGTGGAGGATTGTCCTTCAAGGCTGCGGTCTTCGGAACAGGCTCAGTTGTCATCGAGGGTTTCGTCCAAGAACGAGGTGTCTATGTCTTCGGTTTCTTCCTCATCGAGTTCGTCGGCCATATCATTGAGTCCCTCTAGCCCGATTTCTTTCGAATCTGAGGAGAGGAGTTCGCCCACAGATGCATCGGGCTCCCACCATTCCTCCTCGGGGAGATCTTCCAAGACAGAGTCTGGTGTCTTGACCTGAGACTCTTCTACATCATCCTGAGATGGCCTCAGGGTTGAGTTAGAGGCAATCTCCTCCTCCTCAGAGAGGCCCATTGCCTCCCTAGTTAATTCCTCTTCCATCTCAACCTCCTGGGTTCCCATCTCCCAAGGCTGTGGCGCCGCCCTCTCTCTGGGTCTGATGATTAGTGCCGCACCAAGGATGATCATGATTGCGGAAATCATAATGATGATTGTGTTGAGATCGCCGTCCACCAACTGGTCGAACCACGAATCGCCACCGGCTCCAGGACCACCGGGGGATCCACCGGGGGACATCTCTGAGAGAGGGTAGACCCTAATCGAATCCACCGATAGCCTATGGACATCCCCATCGAAGGCGACTACTGCGAGCCAGTATGGAGTATCGGAGTTCACTGGGGTCGGACCAATTGATTCGAAGGAGGTGTTCGACGAAGTGCCAGAGGATGATACTGCAATGGCATCTCTGGTGTCCGAGAACTGCATGGTGCTTGCATAGACTGTGTAAGAGATGACCTGCGGGTCTTCAGACTCGTCCCATAGGACCTCTATTCTCGATCCAGTGGCGTCCCAGTAAGCCATAACCTCAGTCACCTCTGGTAGGTGCATTCCGGGATCCTGAGAATTCTCGTCGACTGGGCTTATCATTGACGTCTCGAGGTTGTCCAGCCAAGCATTACCCGATGTATCTACTGAAACCACAGCCACCCACATTGGCACGTCAGGCTGAATCCCATCACCGTTAGACAGTGACTCAAGGAGGATTTGGCCCCACTCTGACCTATCGATTACCAAGACTGGTTCGAGTTCCTCGGCACTGTCAAAGGGTGCACCTGCGACTGCGAAAACTCGGTACTCGCCTATGTCAGGATCAGTACTGGAGAGGAATGAAACAAACACCCCATCACCGGAGTCCGGCGAACGGTCTTCCAGTGTTGGAGCTGGGACCCTCTCGGGCGGGAACAGGTCCCCTCTGTTGTCAATCGGAGTTACCAGAGCCAGATGGTCGCTCAATCCTGAGAGGACTACGTTTCCAGCGATGTCATGGATTGTCACAGTAACGTACAGGGGGACGTCAGGGGTAATCTCCGATAGAGAGAGGTCATTGGCATCTGTTCCATAAAGGGCTGTGGTCAGAGTTACTTCCAACCGTGGAGAGTTGCCTATCTGCCTTTGGTCAATAATCACCAAATTACACATTCCGCTCGATTCACAGGCTAGGTTGACATCAGTCAGGTCGTCAAGAGGGAAGTCCGACACCCACACCGTGTAGTGACTGAAGTCATCTGCCATGGTCCTGTCCCAACTGACGTCGATTGCGGTACCGTCATCGTCGGGATGATCCCATGCCTGTAGTCCGGAAACTAGGTCGGGAGGCATAAATTCTGACGAGTCTAGTTCCGAGTAGCTAGCGGTTTCCACCACGAGTACATCGTCTACGTCCTGATTGCCCCAGTCATCAACAGCAACAACGCCAATCCAGTACACAACGTCGTTTTCCAGAGATGAGTTTCCTATTGAGTCGATTACAACCTCGTCAGTGGTGCAGTCTGGTACGAACTGTGCGACTGGCCATCCATCAACGGAGGTTGGTGCCGTCCATCCCGAAGCAGGGAGGATGTAGATCACGTGGAAGGAGCAGTCCTCCTCCTGGTTTGGTTCCCAGGTAACGATAATCCTACCTCCCTCGTCGTTAGGGGCGTCACTGACAGCGGTTCCGGTGATTGGTGAAGGGGCTATCCCATCATTGAGCCCCCCTGCGGTGACTACCGGGCCCACCACTGTCGCGTTCGCTGGATCGAACTGTCCGGCTTCGTCCACACAGACAATCGCGAACCAGTATGGGACATTCCCATCTAGCTCCAGAACTGTCGAGTTTCCTGCCGCGAAGGCGAAGTCGAGTGGGTCGGATAGGGCCAAGGCATTGGAAATCTGTTGCTGTACTGCCCAGATTCTGGTTAGATGGGGGTCCAACTCCTGACAAGCGGACCACTCGGCAGACAACGTCCCAGGCATTCCACCGGAGATGGGTTGGACTTCTAGCCAGTCGGGGGGTGCAGGGGTCTCGTCGGTGGGTGTGGCGTTTCCTTCCCAAGAGATTGGGTCTCCGAGACTGCCGTCAGGGTACTCAATAGCTATCGCTGCTCTGTACTGACGCTGTTCGGAAAGTTGGACCTCGGAACCATTGCTGTTTCCGGTCGTGAAGACAGCGGTGGTCTGGGACCAATAGGGAATCCTCTGATACGCTGGAAGGTTCTGCAGGTCTTCCTTAGAGGGGGTCCACTGAGGGTTGTCAGTTGAGTCCCACAGGTAAACCCTGTATGCCGACCAAGCAGAGTCTTGAGCAGGTAACCAAGAGGCGTGCAGCACTCCACCTCCATCATTTGGCCTGTCGTAGAGACTGGTCATCAACGTGGGTGCTTCGAGTCGTTCCCAGTCATAGGAAATCCTGATTTTGATTCGTCCATCCGTAGGAGATTGCATTTGGAGGTGAACAGAGGAGAAAAGAGAACCGGGCGGGGTATTGAAGATTGAAGTCTGGAATGACTCCTCTATCCGAGGGTCGAGTGCCGCTAGGTCCCAGATACCGGTGTAATTGAGGTTGCTCGACCTCGCCCAGACCCACGCCCCCCTCACCGGGGAAGAAAATGTCAATGCTCCTGGGTAGAGAAGTAGTTCCGAAGAATTTGCCTGGCTCTGGTCAATTGGTATCGAGACTGGTGATTCCTGAGAGATTAGGGTTGTCGACATTCCCGGTTTGGTGCTGTTGGTGATATCAAGCGTCCTGTCGGTGAAAATCACGTTTAGGGGATTAGCCCTCCTCTGATTCTCCCTAGGCACCTCCCTGAGTGTTTCCATGGGTTTGTAGATGTGGAGGCCATCTTCCCCGATGACTGCTAGTCCCATCCATGAATCGGCATCACCAGCAATGGCCCCGGCCATCTCTCCAATCATGACGACATCATGATTATCGGTTGCCCTAAGGACACTAATCTTGCTAGCCGATATCGCTGCGAGATGTGTACCATCTGACGTGAGGTCGATGATTGGCCATGCCTGCAGGTCGATTCCCCCTAGCCCGGCCTCCATGACCATGGAAGAGGCGTTCCAGTGGACGAGGGGTTGTCTGGAGGTTGCGATGTGCACTCCCCAGAGATCTGATGCAACAGCGCTTACGTCATTGCTTGGAATCATGTCGATGTTGTAGGTGCCGTTGGAGCTATCAGTAGCAAGATCCCATGCCGAGACCCCTGGCCTGGTCACTCCTTGCCCATTGTGCGAGATAAAGAGAGCAGCATCGTGATGCAGGGTGATCATGTTTCCTGTGGTTGTATCGTTGACCGTTCTAGAAACGGAATCTGCGTAAACTATTCCGGAGACGAAGTTTCCGACCAATCCGTCTGCTCTTCCGATTAATCCAACTATTCCGAGGTTCTGGTCCAAAACAACCAATCCAATTGGGCCGCCAACCAATACTGTCCCATTACCCATTACGGGTGCTGGTGGAACGAATAGGTGGTTCGAGATGGGAGTTGGGAGTCCGTCGATTGTTGTAATCGGGTCATCCCAGTCGTACTTTGTTTGATTCCAAAGACCGATTCCCCCATGTGTCGATACTAGTATGTGTTCCCCGAACTGGGCAAAGTCCGTTACGATGTTGTTGGGAAGACCTGCCAGTAGGCTGCCTAGCCCCCATGAACGGGTGTCGGGGTCGAATGTCTGGAAGCCGGCAGAACTGCCATCCCAGCCCATCAGACCGACAAACATGTCCTCTCCGTCATGGAACAGACCGTCCATCTGATTGTGGAGTGCGGGTGGCGTCCGTTGGATGGCCCGCTGACTGAGGTTGAATGAGAACAGGCCGTTTCCAACCGTAGTGGCCCAAATCTCCTGGTCTACGAGCATGATTTCGTTGATTGACTCTGAAAGGGCATCGAAACCATACTGCCAGTTTACAGACCCATTCTCGAGGAACTCTCCCTGTAGTACGGTGTCGCCTAGGTAGGAGTACTCCGAGGACCCGACGGTCACCCAAACATGCGTCTCGTTGGAAATCATCTCGTGAACAACGCCTGAGGGAAGGCCAACTAATTCGTCGAAGCCTCCCTCGATTAGCCCTGTGCTGTCAAGCCTGTCTACCCGATTGATTCCCGACATGTCTCCTGATCTGCCAATTGCATATGATCTGGTACTCCCCGTTGGAGCCCTAACGATTGAGCATGAGTCCATTCCAAGACCTATAACCTGACCAGAAGTGGCTGATGAACCAGAGGTGATGATGCGAGTAATCCCTCCACTCCCGTCATAGTGGGAAGCGAGTAGTAGGTTTTCGTCGTAAATCAACCCCCCAGGGAAAACTGGGTTCTCTGAGACACCCATATCTGGTGTTAGAGTGTCGAGGAAGCCGTTCGAGGCATAGTCGAATCGATCGATTCCGACGTTCTCGGTATCGAATGCCACGTACATTATATCGTTCTCTTCGTCGCAGGCGAGGGCGCGAACATCCTTGTCCGCCATGTTTGAATTATCATTAGTGATTGGAGAGATCCACTCTTCTGACACTCCATCCCCATCATGGTCAGCGAGGTCGAATCTCGCAATTCCTCCTCCTACTGCCCACCACTGCCATGCGCTGAATCCTATTGCAATGTGGACGATATCGTGACAAAGAATGATGTCGGCACCGTACCCATCTGGAATCTCGTTGGTATCCACATCCCATGTAGTCCAATTGCTGTTGTTTCCTGAGAGTCTCATCAGATGCGCATCGTTTCCGTAACCAGAGGCCGTCCAAAGATCGTCGCCGACCACCTTCATCGAGTAGAAGTCTAGTTCGGACTCGGAAGGTAATCCGGATCCTGGGAGCCATGAAGGGAGCCATGACTCATTGGCCGGATTCCACCTCAGTATCCCATTCATGCTGGCGAATAGGTACTCTCCTTGATACTCCACCATGCCCCTGATTCTTCCATCAACATCGTTCCATTGATTCAGCATAGTCATGTTCGAGGCTGAGAAGCGCCGTAGGATGTTGTCCCCGTAAGCAACCCAAAGCTCGCATGAGGTGTTTAGTGGGAAGCAGCCTCCTAGATATTGTGCATTCACCCTGCCCACATCACCAATCGTCTGCAAGTTGTCCTCCCAGTCATCCGAAGTAGTATTCCACCTCACAATGGTTCCTGGATCCCCTGATCCGCCCCACCCTGAAGTCCCAACAACACTAATCCAGACCTCATTGCCGATATGGTTCATTCCATGGATGACTCCGTTCAAGCCAATGCGGCCTCCGGCATCTAATGCGGATAGCGTCGAGTTGTTGTTCAGGTTTATCCTCGAGACCTCGTCCCTAGTGTTCCATGGGTTGGCCCGCTGGGGAGAATAGTACATCACTTCTTCAACAATCAGGATCTCTGCTGGGGAGTAGTTTGGGAGGGTTGGACCGTCTTGATTCGCACCCCTGTTCCACTTAGTAAGAATCGTTTCGTTGACCAGATCAATCAGAGTGAGTCCGAAATCTCCCCCGACCCACATCGTTCCCTCTTCTGTTCCCTCAATCATGACTGTAACATCATCATCGTCCAATATTCCCTGAGAGCCGTCCCATGGTGTGAGCCATGCTCCGGATGTCAAGTTGAATCGGGCGATGCCCATGTTCTCGAAACCGAGGTAGAGTGTTTCTCCGAATTTGAGTACCCGTGCCCTCTCGGTGTCATCTCCAGCAGACCATACCTCGACAACAGTGCCATTTGAGGTATTGATTACTGCTGCTCCCTCTGTGGTTCCAGCATAGAGAAGGTCTGGTCCAATGGGATCCACAGAGATGACGAACCTAGAAGGCATGCCATCTCCCTGCCCACCACCGCCGTTTCCTCCCGTCGTCCAGCAGTCCTCGAGTGTGAATTGAGACTGAGGGTTATTGACATCGGGCCAGTTCCACATGCAGGCTCCTCTGTTAGTACCGGCATAGACTCCGTTACTATCGCTAGAAACGTCGTAGAACTCAAAGGGATCGTTGTTCCAACCGGGGATGCTAGTAGGGAGAAGATCCCAAGTCGAGCCATCCCATCGGGCTAGTCCCCCGTTCGCATTCACACCGGAATTCTGTACCTCTGAACCGACCAGTAAGCCTCCGTAGAAATCCAGCGAAATAGTATTGACATCTTCATCGGGAATTCCATTTGGATCGTCGGGAGTCCAGAGATCGAGAATATCACTAGTCAATCTGTCAATGAGGAGAATCCCCAGACCAGGGAGTCCGAGGTAGATGACTTCCCCGTCTACTGCAACCGGAGTGGAGTCTAGGTTGTCGACACCGAGGGATTGCCACGATCCAATTATTTCAGGAGTGCTGAGATCTATCCTCATCACTCCGGCTTCCTCGGTTGCGATGTACGCTATTCCGAATCTGGTTGCGATATCCCTGATGCTGTCGGAATCAAGACCTTCTGACTCAGAATATGTCTCAATAACATTGCTGGAATCGGTTGAATAGAGTGAAATGCCAGCATCTAGATGGCCGATGACAAGAGTATCTGTGTTGGAGTCGAATGCCAGACTAGTGACGGAGTTGGAGTTCAGGCCCTGAATCGTTTCGAAGTATGCTCCGTCAACATTGCTTAGCCTGTGCACACCACTCTCTGAGGTGCCAACCCAGACCCACCCGTCCTCATCCTGGACGATGGATGTGATTTCACCTGGTTCTGACTGCGAAGATAGGCTTTCTGCTATGTCTATGGGATTCTTCCAGAGATTGTCTTGCTTATCCATTCTATCGATGATGCTTCCCGAAGCTATCCAATACTCGCCCGCTTCTCCATCGTCAATTATCACAGTAACTTGAGCATGGTCAATTGAAGGACTGCTAACAAGGTGGAACGAGCCATCCGAATTGTCTGCCAAGACTCTTCCCATAGTTCCCGAAGAGTCGCCAATGATGGCCATAGAGTCCGAAGGTGACCTATCTAGGCCTCCGGTCCAAGGGCTAATGCTCGAAGCAGTGCCGGACAAACCCAAATCCGCCAACTGTATGTCAGAACTGAAGAGCAATACATCGGTATCATAGGGTTGAACTTGCTGTCCCCCCAGAACGTAGAGCCATCCTGGGGTTGTGGCCAGTCCGATAATGTTGTCAGAAGATAGCCAGTTCGATGAAGTCCAAGAAGGAATCCAAGAGTTTGAGGATAAATCGAATCTGTCTATTCCTGAGTCAGACGTGGCAATGTAGAGAATGTCATTCGAAACTGCTATGTCGGCAATAGAATTTCCCGACAGGTAGGTTGAATCGTCCCATACTAGATTCCTTTCCACTTCCAGAGAAGTAGGGTCGCTGGCTGAGACGTTGTATTCGATGACTCGGACGCCGTTCTCTTCAGTGGCCAAGAATATCTCTCTGCCGTCGATGAAAATGTCCACTGGTGTCTCGACTTGAGAGGTTGAGCAGAAGACCAATGACTTCCAGAGTGATCCCTTTGAAGGCATCAGATAGTGCAGATTGCACTCAGAGGCAGCCCATAGTACTCCAAAAACGTCCACTCCCATTGTTAGGATTGGGTCGGAGTGAGAAGTGTTGGTATCAACTGGGAAATCCGCTATTGGAACAGAATCAGAAAGACCCATTGCGGTCACGTTGCCCTCAGTGTCACCTACGTAGAGCAAGTCTCTGTTCGGGTCAGAGACAATGGAACGGCCTGCTATGTTCGGAATTATGTCTATAATGCGCTTGTTTGCATTGTCATCCAACTGCAATAGGTCATCGTCTACCAGAACATATAACCTCCCATCTATTAGATTCTGAGCACTGCCGTGGATTGAGACCTCTAGTGGATTGAACGAGAGTTTTGGATCGACCGGACGAAGAGCCTCGATAACCAAATCTGTAATCTCTATTCCTGTGGGAATCTGCCAAGAAGCGTCGCTAATTGTATTGGGCTTCAATGACGAGTCTAGGATTCCGCCGACCAGAGTAGGAGAGTTCTCTGCGAAGCTGTTCTGCCTTCCCAGATCTCCCCTGCCGCTCCAGTCTAGAACACTTGTCTGCGTGTCCATAACTGCAATCTGTGGTTGGTTAGCCCAATATCCGTCACTTCCGTTTACGGAAATCTCGAGAGATAGGTTGTCAATGACTGCACCGGGTGCAAATTCCAAGAAGAGGTCAGCCAATGACGGAGTTCCATTCAACGGGTCTGCACCTGTAGCATCCAAGACTATCCATCCTGTGTCATTGCTACCGTTCTCTCCCCATGACTTGCCTGAGACCTCATCCCTTAAATTGGAGTCCTCAGAGAGAATTTCTAGGTTTGAGGGGGAAGGAGGGTTAGTCCCCCATGGGAGCAAAATCATCAGTGCAACTAGGCCGATTGCCGTGGCCCTTTCTCTAGGAGTCTTACTACTAGCGCACATGGAACGAAGCATGTCCCTCATTGTGCAATTTATGAAGGGTAGGGGTAATCGTCCGTGACTTGCTCACGAGATGAGAGAATCGTCAGGAGAGGAAATGGAGAAACAAGGCCATATAGGCTGATAATCCCATTATTAGCAATAGGATAGCATCAAAGGAGATGGTTTGTCCGAAAGCATCCGAGGTGACACTGTGAGCAACAGGCGGCTGCGCAAAGACGCGCTAAATTACCACTCATCGAACCCCCCGGGAAAGGTCACAGTTGTTCCCACAAAGCCTCATGGGACCCAGAGGGAGCTATCTCTCGCCTATTCACCCGGAGTAGCATACCCATGCGAGGAAATAAGGGAAAATCCGGATGATGTGTATCGCTACACCTCCAAAGGCAACCTAGTTGCAGTAATTAGCAACGGTACTGCGGTCCTAGGTCTAGGAGACATTGGCGCACTGGCAAGTAAGCCTGTGATGGAGGGAAAAGGACTCCTCTTCAAGGCATTCGCAGATATTGATGTGTTCGACATCGAGGTAGATAGGAACGATGTGGACCAGTTCGTCGAGGCGGTCAAGGCGATTGCCCCAACCTTCGGTGGGATAAATCTCGAAGACATAGGGGCCCCGGAATGCTTCGAGATTGAGAGAAGATTGGTTGAAGAATTGGAAATTCCAGTAATGCATGACGATCAGCATGGTACGGCAATCATCTCAGGGGCAGCTCTGCTCAATGGATTAGAAGTCGTCGAGAAGAGTATAGCAGAAGTGAGTGTGGTGATTCTTGGTGCGGGCGCGTCAGCAATTTCATGCGCAAAGCACTACGTTAGACTCGGAGTCAAGCCAGAGAATCTAATAATGCTTGATTCCAAGGGAATACTGACAACAAAAAGAATGGATGACGGAGAGTTAAACGAATACAAATCTGAGTTTGCCAGGGATATTGATGGAGGTGGGATAGAAGATGCCCTAAGAGGGGCTGATGTATTCCTTGGCCTATCTAAAGGGGGGCTGGTGTCTCCAATAATGATTGAATCAATGGCAGAAAGGCCTCTCATCTTTGCCCTTGCAAACCCCGACCCGGAGATTACCCCAGAGCAAGTGGCTAGTGTTCGAGATGATGCAATAGTAGCAACCGGCAGATCAGATTATCCCAACCAGATAAACAACGTACTTGGATTCCCATACATCTTCCGGGGTGCTCTGGACGTCAGAGCAAGCGAGATTACTGAAGGAATGAAGATGGCGGCAACCAAGGCACTAGCCCAATTAGCAAAGGAACCTGTGCCCGATGATGTTTCATCGGCCTATGGTGGAGAGCAGATGTCATTCGGCCCTGACTACTTGATTCCAAAGCCCTTCGATGCCAGAGTTCTGATTTGGGAAGCCAGTGCAGTTGCTGAAGCTGCTGTGAACGAGGGAGTTGCCAGAGTTTCGCAAAAGGAATTCGATGTGGAAAACTACAGAGAGAAGTTGGAGGCTAGACTCGGCCTAACAAGGTCGATTATGAGGAGAGTTATCAATCAGGCCAAGAGGGAACAGAAGAGGATTGTTTTCTGTGAAGGTGAGGACCCTACAATTGTCAAGGCTGCTTCTCAGTGTATTTCTGAGAGGATTTGTATCCCAATTCTTCTTGGACAGAAAAAGAGGATTGAAGCGGTTAAGGATGAATTGGGTTTGGCATTCGATTGCGAGATAATCGATGTGAGATATGACGAGAGGAGGAGAGGAAACTATGCCGACGAATTGCATCGATTGCGAGGTAGGAGAGGCATGACCAAGGAGGATGCGGTTAGGGAGTTGAAGTCAACCACATTCTTCGGACCGATGATGGTCAGAATGGGAGATGCAGATGGATATCTAGGTGGAGTATCCCATCAGTATCCGGATATCGTTAAACCGTGCTTGCAGGTCATCGGACCTGATCCACATTCACATCGAATAGTAGGCATGTACATGATGACGGTGAATGGTCAGTTGATGTTCATCGGAGATGCTACCATCAACATTTACCCCGATGCGAGAACCTTAGCAGAGATTGCAATACAAACTGCAAAGGTGGCCAGAAGATTCGGAGTCAAACCAAAGGTGGCTATGCTGTCATTCTCCAATTTCGGAACTTCTGCAGAGATGAGAACCGACCGAATTGAAGAGGCGATTCAAATCGTTAGGGAAATTGAGCCGGACTTGGTAATCGATGGTCCGATGCAAGCCGATACGGCGCTGGTTCCAGAGATTCAGCAAGATTATCCATTCATGTCCTTCGATGGCCCTGCCAACGTCCTAGTTTGCCCTAATCTGGCTTCTGCAAATATCGCATACAAGCTTCTGCAGAGAGTAGCCGGAGCAGAAATGACTGGACCAATACTAGAGGGTCTCTCAAAGCCCGCTCATGTCCTTCAACGCAGAGACAGTACCAGAGACGTAGTGCATATGGCTGCAATTTGCGCTGTAGATGCGCAGAGAGCCTCCAAGCAGAGGTTGATTGACTAGACTGGTTTTGGCCCGGCTCTGAATACTTCATCCGAGCATCCCTGAGCGTATTGCTCGAAGTTCTCTATGAACATCTGGGCGAGTAGATTGGCCACGTTATCATATCTTTTCCCATCATCCCAGGTTCCTCTAGGCTGAAGTATTCTGTCTGGGACTCCCTCGCAAGTTGTGGGTATTTCGAATCCGAATCTCTCGTCCTTGACGAATACGACGTCCTCGAGGTCTCCATTGATAGCGGCATTGAGAAGATTCCTAGTCCATCTAATCTTGATGCGGCTACTTGCATCCGCCCCGCCTGCAATCCAACCGGTGTTAATCAGCCAGCACTTAGCGTCGTTTTCTCTGATCTTTTTCGATAGCAAATCGGCATACGTACTTGGATGCCGAGGCATGAATGGGGCTCCGAAGCAGGTCGAGAACGTTGCCTGGGGTTCCGTAACTCCTATCTCTGTTCCTGCAACCTTGGCGGTGTATCCAGACATGAAGTGGTATGCAGCCTGCTGGGGACTTAACTTGGACAAAGGCGGAAGGACGCCGAAAGCATCACAAGTTAGGAAAACCACATTTTTCGGATTCCCTGCCATCGAATCGAGAGTTCGATTCTCAATGAATTCAATTGGATATGATCCCCTTGTATTCTGAGTCAACGACCCGTTATCAAAATCAGGAGACCCATCTGCATTCAAGATGACATTTTCCAGAATTGAGCCACGCATCTTTGTTGTTGCGAAGATTGCAGGTTCATCCTCTTCAGAGAGACGGATTAGTTTTGCATAGCACCCACCTTCGAAGTTGAAGACTCCCTTGTCTGACCAACCATGCTCATCATCCCCAACAAGAGCTCGATTTGGGTCCGCTGATAAGGTGGTTTTACCAGTTCCAGAGAGACCGAAGAATAGGGCTGAGTTGGTTCCATCGGTGTTGGCGGAGCAGTGCATTGGCAGTATGCCCTTGGTTGGGAGAATGTGATTCATGATTGTGAAAATTGCCTTCTTTATCTCACCTGCATAGTGGGTTCCACCAATGATTACTAGGCCCCTGTCAAGGGCGATTATGACGAAGACGTCAGAATTGACCCCGTCGCTCATACTAGATTTCAAATCTGGAGCGTGGAGAATTGTGAACTCAGGGGTGTGGGACGACAGTTCATCCTCCGTAGCGCGAACGAACATGTTGTGCATGAAGGCTGCATGCCATGCCTTCTCTGTAACTAGTCTGACGGGCATTCTGAAGTCTCTATCGGCGCCACAGTATGCATCTTTGACAAACAGATTCTCTGCTGAGTTTAGATGTTCTTTGACCTTGACTAGCAGCCTCTCAAAAACCGCTGGTGCTGTCGGTCTATTCACTTCACCCCACCATACATCCTCTGCTAGTCCAACCTCATCTACGATGAACCTGTCATTCGGGGAGCGCCCGGTTCGCTCACCTGTTACTGCTAAAAGAACCGAATCAGAGGTCAACTTAGCCTCACCAAGTTCAACTGCCTTTGTATGAAGTTCTTCCGAGTCCACATTCCAATGAACGACGCCACTCGGCTCCAAGTCGTGATGGGACAGGTCGACCGCCCGGCCTCGAGAGGAACTCTGCATCCTAACTCCCCCCGTTGGTCCGAGAAGCATCAAGCCTTCAAGCATTACGGCTCTGAGAAAAATTACTCATTGTCATTAACGTTCCAATATAGGTCCAGCAGGGGATGTGATTATGCAATACATGCCCTGTTGCGGAGCGATGACTAGTGATGAGTCGCCAGACAAGATTATCCGGGAACGGGAGTTCAAACTTCCATCTGGAATCGAAATTGGGAACATCCAGTTTCCGAAAGAAGAGGGGTCTGGGAAGGATATCAATGTAGATTCTGAGGATAGAGACGATGCGATTGGGGACATCTTCGACCCCTTTTCGGAACCTAGCGAGGACTCACCAGGCATGGTCAGAGAAGATGGTAGAGTAGAGAACCCTCCAGAAAGAGATCTCGTTTCTCAGATTGCGATAGAAGGAGAGGAGAGGATTAACTGGATACTGATGGTTTCGATGATTGTCCTATACAGTGCTATTAGCATACAAATTGGAAGGACTTTTGATTCCCTGATTGGAACCTTGTTACTTTTATTCCTAGCAGCTGTAGGCTTTTCCTTCGGAGAACTCTGGGTGCCTAAAGAGAGAATGAAGTTACTGGGAATTACTTGGGTAATAATCTCAATGAAGGTCCTCTATGGACTTGCAATAGAACTCAGGCATTGGGAAATTATCGGGAATGACCTGACTCTCGGAGTGGTGTTGTTGCTCCTAGTTGGAGTCAATATCACGATTGCTTACAGACACGACCACGATGCCATCGCTGCCCAATCAACACTTGTTCTACTTGCAATCGGTTCTACCGCTGGAACGGAGTTTGGGGAAGCTGGAGTTGCTGGGATGATTTTGGTGGCGACTGTGGTGCTACACGGAATTGCCCTAAATAGAAAATCGGGAAATCTAGCCTCGCTTGGAATAGCCTCATCGAATCTTTGGATAGGAATGCATGCGGTTACTTCTCGTTTCTCTGTGGGCCCCTTGGAAGTCTTGCCCATCGAGGGTCCATTGCTACTGTTCCTTTTGCTAATGACGGTAACTTCGATGAATGCATATATGGCGACGAAGTTCGCTAGGGAGGAAAACTGGTTCTCGAAAGGTTTCGAGACATTGGGGCTTGGGAAACCTGGATTATGGGGCGTTTCTATTTCACTGGGAATGATTGGAGCCTTGCTGGCTGTTGCTTCAAATCGAGAAGATCTGGGTTATGCTCTGGGGATGGTCACTTTTCTTGGAGGTGCCTTCGGGGGTTCCTATCTTGTCGTAAGAGGTGTGGAAGCGAGGAGAGTCTATTCGCCGCTTGCCGTATCAGCATCGATTCTGACGATTGTTCTTCTTAATGGAGAGTTAGTCAGAGAAATTCTCGGGGTTTCTCCATACCAAGTATTCACTGTCATTGGCGCATCCACCACAGTGGCAATAATCCTTAGGGATCAGAGTAGTGTTTCTGATAGGGTACTCTGGATTGGAGCAGTTGTCATATTGGCAATATTGGTCCTGCTTGTGCCTACTGGATCTTCCAATGGAGGAGATGGGGGTGTAATGCTATTGGGTGTTCTTTCGATACTTCATATTGGAACTGCGGCTTTGGCGATAAAGAGGAGTTCGCCCTCTCTCACGGGGGTTACAGTACTTCTTCCTTGGACATGGATAATTGTTGAGAAATTTGTTGAAGAGATTGTGCGAACAATCATGCTCGCAAACGATGTCTCGGAAATTAGTGAAGTCATTCACCTAGAAACGACACCATTAGCGATTTATCTAGGATTGGCATCTGTTCTTCTGTTTGTAGTCAACTCAAGAATGGGCGATTCTGGAGTTAATCTGGCTTCTGGGTTCCTAGGAATTACTGAGATTTCTGCAACAATAAGAGACTCTGGTTTGCTCAATTTATGGAGTATAGGGCTTTGGATGCCAATGCTAACAATACTACTACTAGCACAGTTTGGTGGTTTCACTACAGTTTCTCTGGTGTCATTGCTTACACTACTATCGATTTTGCATGTATTGAGTTTTGTCCTTGATCTCAGAATTGGGAACGCGGATGGCATTGTCTGGATACTATCTCTAACTTTCTTGATAATCCAATGGAGGCATGGACTTGATGAAGCGATAATAGCGCTGATGTGCATCTCAGTGGCTTCGATTCTATACTTCGGAGACGATTCTATCTTCAGCCTCGGACTATGTATGATGTCAATCCCGATGCTTGTCTTCAGCACGGGTAAAGAGGCAAAAAATAATCTGACCACACCAGATTGGTTCTCTGAATTAAAAAATGAATCGTTGCTTGTTACCATCCCAGAAACCGAAGCGCTCGCCCTCTTGAGCACTGTAGTGTTGATTGCAATATTCTTGCCAAGAGTGGAGAAGATGGAAAAGATGCTGAAGCCAGCATCTTCGGCGTTGATTCTTATCGTCATTACAAACTTTCTCACACTGAGAACGAATGATTTGCTCTTACAGGTTGCGTCTGCGAGTATGTTTGCGGCGACTTCAATTTGGCTAATCTCAAAAGGAGAGGTTAGATCTGAGTTGAGAACAATCGCAAAGAGAGATGCAATTGTCGGCATGGTTTCTGAGAAAGGGTCTGGTTCTCTGGGTGGAATACTGGAATCGTATAGACCCAAAGTTGCAGAGATGGGAGAACTTCGAAGGAAGAGGAGAGAACTATCCGATACCGATGATGTAACGGAACTTCTTACCTCTGAGATAACCCACAACCCGGTTGTAGGTCTAGTTGTGCTGGCGATTGTATTAGTCAGTTCAATACTTATTTCGGCTATGGGTTTGGGACCTTTGGTTTTGATTCCTTCGGGAATGTTCTGCTGCGTAATCGTTTTTCTGATTAGGAACCGTACTAGGGGACTGGATCTCGAATTACCTCACTTCTTAGGAATGGAGATGCCTATTGCACTGACAATAATTGGAATCTGCATGATTCTGGTGTCTGGTCACGTTTTCCCACCTGGGAGCAGCCCCGAAGAGTTGCTAGATATGGCCGTTGTGTCAATATTGTTGTTGGTTCTACTGATGGTCTCCCTGTTACATCAGAATAATCTTCTAGACAGAATCTCGATTGCAATCGACTGGTTTGTTCTTCCTCTATTGGTGGCGCGTCTAGTCGCAGTTGCATTGGGGGGAGCTCTACCACCTCCAATGCTGGTGGACCCTTTCGATGATGATATTGTGGAGTGGACTGGTCCGTGGGTTCTTCTCGAGTCAATTCTAGTTCTATGCGTATTGGTTGGTTACTGGGTCGATGAGAAAAGAGAATCTCTAGGAAGAAGAAATGTGGATAGGGGGATTGGAATTGGCGCTCGTTGTTTGGCCATTGTCATGATGTCTTTTGGTCCAGCGGGGCTGCTCGCTGCTACTAGTGCCTCTATTCGCAGCATCAAGACATCACAACCATCAGGACTAGGGATTGCCCTTCCAAGTGGGGTGATGGCTTGCGTTGCCCTCGTCGCATGGAACGAAGGTTTTCTGGAGTGGTTTGGAGAGTTTGTACTGATTATTGGAGCAATGGTAATGATGACTTGTGCCCTAACTGTGCCTCTGAATCTGGAGAAGTGGACTGTTACTCTAGCAATTGATGGTCATTTATTCGTAATTTCAGGTGCAATTGCAGTGGGTTTTGTCGGAGGTCTCGAACTCCCGCTTCTTCTGATATTGATGTCTACAACGGTATGGGTGATAGGAATCCTACAACTCAGGAAGGCCCTCAGAGTCTGGGGGCTTGCAGACTTGATTGCAGCCCTACTCTGCTCTTTCATTATTGCTTCCAAAGGAGTCAATCAATACGATATCTTGCTCGGGATGACTGCTCTGGCAGTCGAGTTAGGGGTCATTGCTTGGCTAGGATTATCAAATCGGGATGAATTGCGCAGGGACTAGTCCTGAAGTGCCAACGTTGATGATGGGCAGACAATTCTACAGTGTCGTGACGAGGTCGTGGATGTCTGACACCCCCGACGAGGTGGAGCACCCCCCAATTCCTCTGGGGCTAAACAAGATGGCAATACCTAGAGCTGCTCTAGTTCTTTCAGTGATTACTGGACTAAGTCTGTTATTGTCAACAATATGGGTCGGTCTTTCGGCAATGTCCTTCTTGGAAGATATCGAGACCTCTTTTGGAACAACAGATGTTGAAATTCTGAAGGAAGATGGTCGTTGGGTGTGGGAAGTAGGACTGCTTTTCGACACATGTTCCCCTAGGGAAGATGACTGGGGGTGGCCTGATTCACTTGCAGATCAAGACGATGTTTTTCTCCTTCCAGGGGAGCTTCGTTGTGACTGGCAGCATCAAGGACAAGGGGATTCTGCGAGCATAGCAGTCCACAATAGGGGAAATCAGACGCTCAACCTTGTATTGGAGATTAGTGGAGGAGGTGTGGTATTCGCTTCGAATGACCAACCATATCTCATAATCAACGAACTGGATGCGAATGATAGCACAATTATGGAAATCGATCTGATAGAGTCTTTTTCAGAGCGTGAAATCAGCATCACGGCCACTCACATTTCTGTTCTCCAAGCTCAGGTTCGTTTGGATATCAGCATCTTTGAGGGCCCCGATAACAGAGATATCCACATCCAAGAAGGGGATTCTGTAGAAGTCCACTATACAGTTTGGGATGCTGACACGGGTGAAGAACTCGATGATGGAACTTGGGTTGAAAGGGCAGGGGAACCGTGGTGGTCGATCAAAGGTTTTGGTTGGTCTGCAATAGGTCTTGATATCGACAATGATCGAGGAGGAGGTTTTCCCTTGATTGATACTGGAACTTCTCACATCACACTCCTCCCGCCCCCAATAGCGTATGGAAATAGTGATGGTCACGAACTGGAGCACTCTTGGCTGAGATTCGAATTGAAACTTGAGAGAGCGCCAATCTCAGAGTAATTATCGCGAAAGTGACTTGACTAAGTTCCAACGGGAATGGCCGTGGAAGAAGAGGAACTCGTGGCCATCATTCCATCAAAGAGGAGTGTGACCAATGCAAAAAAGAAGGTCAAACCAGAGGCTTCTAGGAAGGGGGAGCCGTCCTTCTTCATGACCGAGGGGATGAAGAGACTGTCCACTCCGTGGTCCGTTGCTTCCATCAGAGCCGGACAGATTGATCCTCTTTCTCTACCTGCAGGAGTAATACTCGACGTGGCTGCTGGCTCGGGGATTCAATTAATCGCCTTTTCAAAGATCCTGAAGAGACCTGCGCTAGGAATAGAACTTGACGAAAGTGTCGCCAAGCTCTGTGCTGCTAATATGCAACTCAATTCTGAAGGAGAAGTACAACGCTCTCTTGATCGAGTCTTGGTGGGAGATGGTCGTTCTGCTGACTCAGCAATTGAAACTTATTGGGCCAGTTTAAGAGACGCTGGAACACGAGCTCATCCTCCTATAGCTATGCTTCACATTGATCCTGCTAGACCAAGGGATGCGCAGAAACACAGTCTGGACGAGATGGAGCCTGATATCAAGACGGTTCTGAAAGCTTGGAGCAGCCATCTACAGGCAGGACCCATGGGTCCAGCAGTGCTGTTAGACCTATCGCCTAGGCTGGATTCTGTGCAAAAAGCCATGATTGATGGAATTCTTGAGACGACTTTTCCTGGAGCCTCATGGACGTGGGAATGGCTCAGTAGGGGAGGAGGGAGAATTGACAGGCTGGCGGTTTGGGTTGGGTCTCTTTCATCTAAGAGTTCGAACAGATGTATCAGAGTTGGGAGGAAGAATGTTATTGCAAGCATCGAAGGAGAGGGTACAGGAGCGAGTGTTTCGACTTTCGGCAGCGTTCTGGAAATCCCTCGAGGAGCCTACTTGACAATAGTCGATCCTGTCCTAATCGAAAGTGGCCTCCAAAACGTCTGGCACGACAGGGCAATTGGAAAAGGAACGGGGTCTTCTTGGGTTAGGACAGAAGGGAGGCGTCCGATGCTTATCCATACGGATGAGATCTCGATAGATGATGAGGTTCAGGGATTCGTTGTGGCGACCGGGAGAATTGTGCAACACAGGCTCTCTGCTCCGGAATTGAATACCATAGACCAAGTTGCCTCATCTGTGGCGAAGAAGGGGATTTCGAATATCACCCTTAGATGCAGTCTGAATCCAGAAACTCATCCTACTCTCCAGAGGAGGATTACTAGAGAGTTGAAGGGTGTTGAAGGAACGAAGGGTTTCATGGTTGACATGGATGTTCAGAGGCCGGCTGGTGCTCAGAAGTTGTATGTTGTTTGCAAGGAGTAGGTGAACTGCACAATAATTGTGCGTCCAATCGGTTCAAATAGGGACTGTAGTTCGCGAAGATGCCCAAAAGGCCACCGAAAGGTGAACACGGGGGAACCGTAATGCCGAAAGTGAACGAAGCAGAACTTGGAGACGACTTCTCATACATCGTCAGAATTGCTGACACTGATATTGATGGATTAAAGTCCATAACGTATGGTTTGACATCTGTCAAAGGGATTGGAATAAGGACTTCTATGATGATTTGCAGGATGTCTGGGATAGATGGAAACAGACTCGGAGGTCATCTGACCTCGGACGAACAGGATCAACTAAGGAGTGCTATAGACGATTACGCTACCAAAGTCCCTTGGTGGATGGTGAACCGACAAAGGGACTTGGAATCGAATGAAGATGCCCACATCATCGCTAACGAGGTTAGTATGACCAAAGACGATGATGTGGCGAGGCTCGCTGAGATTAAGACTTGGCGAGGAATGAGGCACAGAAGTGGCCACAAAGTCAGAGGTCAGAGACTCAGGTCAAATGGCCGAAGAGGGTCTGCTCTGGGTGTCCAGAGGAAGAAATGAGGTGAGATTCAATGGGCGAGCCGAAATTCTCCAGAGCTAGGACACAGACTCCTACACACCCTTGGAAGCAGGCAAGGATTGACGAGGAACATGATCTCAAAGAAAGATACGGTCTGAAGAAAGTCGGTGGAATGAGAGAGATTTGGAAGGAGAAGTCCGCACTTAGAAGGCATCGAAATCAAGCGATGAAGTTAATCGGAAGGGTTGACTCTTCAGAGGGTCACTATGCAAAGGAGAAGGAGCAAATGCTAGAGTCTCTTTTCAGAAAAGGACTTCTCCAGACAGGTGCGGACATAGGAGATGTGCTTGAGATAAATGTCGAACACATGCTCTCTAGAAGGCTCCAATCAGTGGTCTACTACAAGGGATTGGCTCCATCTATGAGGGCATCAAGGAACCTAATCGTTCACGGCCACATATGTATTGGCGAACAGCGAATGACTGTCCCTGGTTATCATATTCTAAAGGAAGAGGAGGATTCTCTTCAGTACAGCACGAACTCTCCTTTTAGTGATCCAGAACACCCATTCAGGAAAGACTTGGAGACTCTGAAATACCAAGATGAAGAGGCAGAAGAGTCTGAAGAAGAGGCAGAAGAGTCTGAAGACTCAACCAGCGAGGAGGAGAAGTGATGGGTCACAAAGCAATTCTGCACATTTACAGCACGTTCAACAATGTGCTAATCACTGCTACTGATCTAACTGGGGCTGAAACAGTTTGCAAGGTTTCTGGAGGAATGGTAACCAAGGGCGGGAGTGACTCAGGAGGTCAGTTTGCTGCTACTAAAGCTGCGGAGAAGATTGCTGAGATGCTGTCTGAGAAAGATTTCGATCAAGTAATTGTGAAGTATAGAGGTGCTGGAGGAAATAGGTCCAATAGCGCTCCTGGTGCAACGGCTGCGATTAGAGCATTAACCCGAGCTGGAGTAAGAATCACGAGAATAGAGGATGTTACTCCCATGCCAACTGATGGAACTAAGAGCAAGGGTGGAAGAAGGGGCAGAAGAGTTTGAATTGATGTGAAAAATATGGTTAAGATCAAGATACTAAAAGAGACAGAAGACAAGATACAGATACTTCTCTCAAAGACCGATAGAAGTCTCGCCAATGCACTTAGGAGATCTCTAATCTCTGACACGCCCAAGATGGCAATTGACAGTGTCACATTCCAACTTGGAACAAAGGAGCAAGATGAGGAGACCTGGGAGACTACCGGTCCAATTCCGGATGAGATGGTAGCTCAGAGGCTTGCCATGATTCCAGTTCCCACCTTGCATGAAAAGTTCCACTTCCAAGATGAATGCCCCAATTGCAAAGATCTCGTGGAAACAGACAGAGGATGCTTAGAGTGCCAAATGATTTACGCCTGTGTGGTATTTGGTTCTGAAGAAGGTCGTTGGGTCACTGCTGGTGACATGAAGTACCTCGGAGAAGAGTCTCTGGAGATTCCAGATGAGTACAGGAGCATTCCCATTACTAAACTCCTCAAGGGACAAATGATTGAGTTTTATGCTACTGCGATAATGGGACGTGGTCGAGAACATACGAAGTGGACACCGGTTTCCGGAGTTTCCTTCTACCCTAGGAGGATAGGGGTCCTGAATAATAAGAAGAGGGCCAAGATCCTATGGGATATGGATTTGGAGATTTCAGCTAAGGACTTCGACAAAGATGGGAAGATGGATGATATCGATAAGGTTACCACCCTGACAGACGAATTGAATCATGTTGGAGAGGGGACTGAAGCTATGAAGGAATTCAATGACGCGGTGACATTGGAGGAAGTCTCAGGAGAGTTCATTCTAGAGTTTGAGACAGATGGTTCGATGAGTTCCAAAACTGCATTCCAAAAGGCAATTGAGGAACTCTCAGGAAGGTTTAGTTCTCTGGAGCAAGATTTTTCAGCAGCACTGTGAAAAACAACAATTCATTACCATCTCTCAGGATGAGTAACTATGGCTACTGCTCTGGGTAGGGGGCAATGCGGTGGGCATATTACGCTATTTTTCACAATTGAGGATTCAATGAAAGATCCTGTAGAACAAGGTAGTAGAGGAGTAGGACTTTGCTTGGAGGATGGAGTGGAAGCGATAGCCAAAGGAGACGCCGGAGTGGGAGAGATAGTAGTCAGATTCCAAGATGGAGAGTATGATACGACCATGTATGATGATGTTCTAGAGGAATTGATGAAAGAAGTTCCTGAAATTGGGAGTTTTGATTGGGAACTCAACATTAGGATGTCTTTGCCCGCATCACAGGGATTTGGGATGTCCGCATCGGGAGCCATTGCATCTGCAATGTCTATTCAAAGGGCAATTGGAATCCCACACGAGGAGTGTCTTCGAAGGTCTTTCTTAATCGCCCACATTGTGGAAAGGAAGAGATCCAGTGGACTTGGAGATACAACTGCTCTTTCTTCGGGAGGTGTGGAAAGGAGAAACGCTGCTGGATCGCCATTTTCTGGAAGTTTACTCGATAATGGTCCGGGAATTTCGGAAGGTTGGGCCACTGAGACTCCGCTACTCCTATGTTGGAGGGAAAAAACTGGGAAGCATACGTCGAATTATATCGATAACTCAGACTGGAAATTGAGAATTAGTGAGGCGGGATCTTCCGCAATGGAAATAATCGACTCGGGTGAGTGGAATTCTGATAGATGGCATGAAATTATCGAAAGGTCTCTGGTTTTTGCCTCTGATAGTGGATTAGAAAATGATTCATCCAGAGGTGAGTTGATTGACTCTGCAAATAAGGCGATTATTGAATCGGATCTCTCTGGGAGGGTTTCAGCCCTTCTTTGCATGTTGGGTGAGAGTGTGGTGATAGTTCCCACTGACTCTCAGAGCAAAGGCGAATGGGTTTCTCCTCTTTCAAAAAAATTAGAGGATTACGGGTTCTCCATTTTCACCAGTAGAGTCGGTCCTCTAATCTAGTAATTCAGGACTTTGAATTCTCATGGAATTCCTCCAGTGGTTTCAAGTCTAGAGGGCTAGAATCTAGCTTTATTGCTCCTCTCAACCTGAGTCCTTCGCAGAATCCATGTCGATAAACAAGGGCTCCCTGCCCGTATTCTGCAACATACCTGTCAACCTGCTTCTGAGTTTTCTTCTTTGGGAATTTTAGATCAGCACCAAAGAAGTGCTTGGCATCAATCCAGGCACATGGAATTCCATTGATTCTGACATCGTCTAAGAGGAGAAGGTCTGGAGTAATAATCGCCCTACCCTCTTTCCTAGTCTGCTCTTTTAGAAGCTCTTCCTGGCGTCGAAACCTTACTCCTAATGAGTTGAAATAATCACACAGAATTTCCTCGAAAACCTCCGCTGCGCTCTGAGTCTCTGTTTGGTTAACTGAACTAACTCTGTCTACTGACTCAGCGAGTTCAAACTGCTCCCGATCCCTTTTGTTTAATTTTGAGGGATTCTTGTTCAGGGTGTCCTTAATTCTGGTCTTTGTCCATCCTCGACCAGTCAGAATCGCTCTGAAAGTGTTTACTGGAGGCGCGTCAAATCTCTTTGATAGAGCGATAACGCTCTCCCCAGAGTCATACCTTCTACTGAGTTCGTTTGACCTACGCATCAATTTTGAGTGAGAGTATACACTCTTTTCTTGATTTAGTGCTGCCCTTAGAGACAGAGCTTGTTCAAGAGAGATTGGCATTCCGTCAAGCTTCGCAGCAATCTCCTGTACTCTTTCTTCAGGAAGGAATCCGAATTCCCCTGGGATGCAGGCAATCTTTCCGGCTTTACTCTGAACATCCTTGGTAACTGCGTTAGTATTCCATCCGATCTCGACTTTCTCCGGTGGTGGATTGATTGCCTGTGGAATTCCCATTGGTCTTGGATTAGCCGTGAACCTAGCCAGAGCTCTTTCTATCTCCTCTGATTTGGCTCCCCTGCCGTTCCCCTTGGAAGGATTGTCCGTCCTTGGGCGGCGGCGGCGCCTCCGACGCCCCCGGCGTCTCTTGGCACTCTCGTCTTCACTCAATGACTGTCCCAGATGTCGGAGCCCCATGAACCCACCGTGTCGAAGACTACTTTCTCATTCGAGCATAGAGATCGTAGATGGAATCGCGGATTGGCCATGGAACCAACATCATCACCGATGCGATTGGCCATGGAAAACTAAGTTTCCTACAGACTCTCCAAATGGCTGCACTCTTCGAAAACCATTCTCCATTGGAAATGAGGAAAACCGAGTCTAAACCTTCGAATCTCTTCGGAATCAGCCTCATGATTTCCCAGCCCTCTGCACTATTCTGCCCGACCAACTTCACTCGTGATTCTAGGTCCCTCGTCCGAATGAATTCGGCCCATCGACTACACTTGTTACATTGATCATCGAAAAGAATGATAGTGGAATTGTTTGAAGGCATGTTTCACCTAGACGAAAGCTATTCCCGGTTCCAGAGGGAAGGATATTCTTGCCTTCCCACCAACATCTTCGGAGTCTCCGACCGAGTACGCCTCTACTGAGTCAACCTCCAGAGCAGAGGCAATGAATTCAGAATTCTCCAATATTACTTCGGCCTCGTTAATTCCTCCGGAAATCAGGTTCCGCTCACCCTCGGACCAAGTGTAGATTCGCCCTCTAGTCTTCTTTCCTCCAATGGTAATAGAATTCCAGATCTGGAAAATCTCCCCTCTTGTCGATTCGTCCTTGAAGGCTTCCAGAGACTTCACATGAGACTGGCCCTTCGACTTGAAGTTAAATCCACTGTTGTGAAGATTGATTGCCTCCGATGCTAAGTCGTATTTCCAAGTTGGTGATGTTTGTATCACAACTCTTGTGATTTTTTGGTCAGAATGTCTCTCTGCAAGAGCCCGCAGATTCCTGCCACTAGAGATTATTTCCTTGATGTAGTGCTCGATAGCAAGAACGTGTATGTCACTGGAATCATGCTTTAGAACGGGCATCGTTAGCGCTGCAAGGAGGTCATTCCGACCCAACTTCTTCCAGAATTCCTCAGCAATGTGGGGTGTTGCGGGAGCGAGCATAGGAATCCATCCCTCCAAGAAATTCATTGTAGTGTTTCGATCTCTACCTCCTCTTCGCAAATACCAGTTCCAGTCCGATAGCATCTCGAAGTGACTAACCATCACCCCCTCTCGAAGACTTACATCTGACATCGCTTCTATCCACTTCTTCTGACTGGTCCGCAGCCTAGACATTAGCCAGTCATCAATCTTTGATGGGGAGTCAGAAAATTCAAGCGCCGATTCAATTGCATCAATTAGGGAAAACATCTGGCGGTGATTGGCTTCTAGAGCACTATCAGACCAATCCATTCCTGCCTCGGGATTGGCACCAAACAGAATGAATAACCTGACAGTGTCAGATCCGAATCTAGAAATCATCTCCTCTGGACTAACGGTGTTACCCAGAGACTTACTCATCTTGGCTACTCGACTCGAGAGTTTTTTTCCACAAGAGGGACAGTCAGAATCGAAGTTCTCAACATGATACTCAGAATTGCAATCAACACAATAAGGAGCTGGGGCGTTCAGCATTCCTTGGCAGACAAGTCTACTGAATGGCTCGCCAACCTCATTCATCCCTGCATCTCTGGTGAACTTTGTGAAGAAGCGGGCATAGAGAAGGTGCATTACTGCATGCTCAATCCCTCCGATATACAGGTCAACTCCATCGCCCATCCAATAGTCTACCGCTGAACGATTGAATGGAGTTGATTCGTTGTTTGCATCACAGAAGCGCATGAAGTACCATGAAGAATCGAAGAATGTGTCCATTGTGTCAGTCTCCCTCTTTGCTCTGCTTCCACAAGATGGGCAATTAGTTTGGACAAAAGAATCATGAGATTCTAGAGGATTTCCACTTTGATCCTCTGTAAAAACAACGTCTAGAGGTAATTCTACTGGGAGGTCTTCGCGAGGAACCGGGACTATTCCACAGGACACGCAATGGACCATTGGAATCGGTGTTCCCCAGAATCTCTGTCTACTTAGTAGCCAGTCCTTCAGTCGATACTCGACCGTCCCAAATCCGTATTTATTCTTCTCGAGTACAGAAATTACTGCATTCTTTGCCTCATCACCAGAAAGTCCATCAAATCCTTCCACAGGAGAATTTACCATTGGTCCAATTCCTTCGAAGGCATGTGTAGGTGGTGTGGAAGAGTCTATTTCTTCTTCCTCCAATACTCTTCTAATTTCGAGATTGTACGCCTTGGCAAAATCGAAGTCTCTTTGGTCATGACCGGGTACAGCCATAACCGCACCAGTTCCATAGGACGCAACGACAAAGTTTCCCGCATAAATCGGAATCTCCTCTCCATTCATTGGATTGATTGCATGCCTGCCTAGGAATACTCCTTTCTTTTCCTTCAACATGTTAATCCTCTCGAATTCAGACATTCGTGCGCATTCATCCCTCAGATTTCTCCAGTTTTCCTCCCACTCGGTGCCCAAGCACAATTCTTCGCACAGAGGATGCTCTGGAGACAGTGTAACGAAGGTGGCACCAAAGATTGTGTCTGGTCTTGTGGTAAACGCGCCAATCACTGATTCAGAGTCGGCTACAGGGAAGTCAATATGCGCTCCATGTGAACGCCCAATCCAGTTTCTCTGCATTGTCTTGACGTTTTCCGGGAAGGAGATATTATCGAGTTCATCTAGAAGTTCGTCCGAGTACTCAGTCATTCTGACGAACCACTGAGCCATGTCCCTCTGGACTACTTCCAACCCACATCTCCAGCATCTATTGTTCTTAACCTGCTCATTGGCTAGAACAGTATCACAATCCACACACCAATTTACTGGGGCCATTCTTCTCTCGACTAACCCCTTCTCGTTTAGAGATAGGAACATCTCCTGATTCCAACGGTAGTAGTCAACATCAGATGTTGCGAGAAAGCGCCGCCAGTCGTATGAGTAACCCATCCTTTCCTGATCAGAACGAATGCTTGAGATATTGCTATGAGTTACTTCGTGAGGATGGTCTCCCTCCTTCTTGGCAGCATTCTCCGCAGGCATGCCAAATGAGTCGTATCCCATCGGATAGAGTACGTTCTTCCCCATTAGTCGCTGAAAGCGAGCCATTGCATCTCCGATTGAGTAATTCCTGACATGTCCCATGTGCATGTGACCGGACGGGTATGGAAACATCTCTAGACAGTAGAACTTGGGCTTTGAATCATCAATTTCAGCCTCGAATACCCTGGCTTCGGCCCATTCCTTCTGCCATCGTGATTCTATTTCTTGCGCATCGTATGTCATTTACCAATCTGACCGCTGAGTATGGCTTGTATATGCATTACGACTTTGTTTGATGTCGGACTCGGAAAAGATATGTTGTCAGACGGGGAGTTTCATTCGACAATTTGGGAAGACGGGATAGAGGTCTGGGTTACCCAGATGGGTTCACTCATGAATATGAATACAGCTTTCGTTGATAGGGCGAATGATATTGTTGCGATTATTGATCCATACGATGCTAAGAGGTGGGCGGCTAAACTAGAGGAAGAGGGTCTGAAACCTACTCATCTACTATACACGCACACACATAGGGATCATGCAGCAGGATTCCCAGGGATGATTAAGAGGTTTCCAGAAATGGAGGTCTGGGGTCACGAGGATGCGAGGGTACCCAACTTGTTGGGACATATTGTTTTCAGAAATGTGGACTTCACGAATACATGGAATTGTGCTCCGGGAGAGACCGTGGATTGGTCTGCTGGATTGATTGAGCTTTGTGTGACTCACTCCCCTGGGCATGCCCCCGGCCATGTTACATTCCATGGCCACGGAGTCTATCATGCAGGTGATTTGCTATTCGTCATGAGCGCCGGAAGGGTTGATCTCCCGGGAGGTGATTCCCGAGCCCAACAGAGGAGTCTAATCAGGGCTAAGGAAATTCTAAGCAACCTCCCTCCAGACTGGAGGCTCATTCCTGGACATAGATATGACGAATTTAGAGGAGATGTTCCAGACTGGATTAGTCTGAATGAAGCATTGAAACACAACTACTTCCTATCAAATATCACCATGATTGACTAGCCTACTTTCTTAGTAGTCTTCTAACCATGCTGCTTTCTTTCTCCAAGGAAGGTGAATCTTTCTCCCTGACCTTCTTCAAGGCATTAACTGGAATCCAGTCATCAGGAATCATCCTCCATGGAGTCACTCTAGCCATTATTCCTAGGAGAATCTGGCTGCCAGGAATCATGAATACCCTAAGAGGTGGGACAACTAGGCTCAATGCGGCTAAATCGTCTCTTGCCTGAATCCTCTCCTTTCTACTCACCCTTCGACCAATTAGGATTCGAGAGAGTGTTTCCGATGTTTGCTTGAAGTGCCCAGCACCGATTTTCGATGTGTCCCATGCCTTCTCTAATGACTGGCCCCACTGACGTGGCTCTTTTGCTACCTCTTTGATATCACTCTGTGATTTATCGGGGAGGTTTCGATAAACTGAAGCAGTTCCAGATGTGACCCATGGAAGCCATCTAATCATAAATCCGATTGAGTTTCTGAACCTGCCCATGGAATCACTCGGTCTTGTCTACTCTCTCGAATGAGACGTCCCTCGTCTTCATTTCTTTCTCAACCGTGCCGTGAGGTAATGCACCATCTTGTTCCAATGCCGAGAGGGCCGCTACTACAATACTACTCGTATCGATTTCGAAGAAGGTTCTCAGAGCGTCTCGGGAATCAGAGCGTCCAAAACCATCTGTTCCTAGAACGATGTACCTTCCACCCACCCATCTTTGAATCATCTCAGGCACAGAGGAGATGTAATCTGAAGTAGCAACGGTTGGAGTTGCGTCTCCAAAACATTCGGAAACGTAGGGTCTTCCAGAATGTCCAGGATCTAGGCGCTTGGTTCTCTCATGCTCCAATCCAATTCGGCGGAGTTCCCCATAGGAAGTTACGGACCAGACTTCGGATCTAATTCCATAATCACGCAATAGATCCGTGGCAGCCTCTCTGACGTATTTTAGAATTGGCCCTGAACCCAGTAATCTGACCTTCGGGCCGTTTGCTCCAAATTCCTCTATTAGGTATGCTCCCCCAACTATTCCACCATCTACACCATCGGGCTTAGGCATCTGCTGTTGGTTCTCGTTGTATAGCATGACGTAGTGGAATACGTCTAGATTCTGCCCCCACATCTCATCGATTCCATGTCTTATTATTGTCGCCAATTCGTAGGCATAAGCTGGATCCCATGCACGACAGTGAGGTACAGTGGAGGCCATCAACAGACTGTGACCATCTTGATGCTGCAGACCCTCGCCATTCAATGTGGTCCGTCCCGCAGTTGCTCCCATGAGGAATCCCCTAGCTCTGGCATCGGCAGCACTCCAAATCTGATCCCCCACTCTCTGGAAACCGAACATTGAGTAGAATGTGTAGAAGGGGATTGTGGGAGAATTGGCATTGGAATAAGACGTGGCGCTAGAAATCCATGAGGCTATAGCGCCGGCCTCGGAAATCCCTTCCTGCAGGACCTGCCCGGATTCTGACTCCTTGTAGTTCAATAACATCTTATGGTCCACAGGTGTGTACTTCTGTCCCTTCGATGCGAAAATCTCGAATTCGCTGAATAGAGGATCCATTCCAAAGGTCCTCCCTTCGTCCGGAATAATCGGGACAACCTTTTGGCCAATTTCCGATTTCATGAGGTTCCTAAGTAGTCGGACGAAGGCCATTGTCGTCGAAACCTCCTGTCCATCTGGAGTTCCTTGGTCGAAGGCCGAGTAGGTTTCCTCTCCCGGGAGTTCGATGAAGATTTTCGATGGTTGTCTCGAAGGCAGCGAACCGCCGAGGATTTTTCTTCTCTCAACAAGATACTCGATTTCGTCGGATTCGTCATCTAGGGTGATGAATGGATCGTCTTCTAATCTGGAATCGTCCACATCTAGTCCAAGTATGTCTCGGTAAGCGACTAAGTCAGTTAGATCCATCTTCTTCTTCTGATGGCTTGAGTTTCGTCCCTTGAAAGTGTCAATTCCCCATCCCTTTACTGTATGTGCAAGAATTACTGCGGGACCTTTTGCAGACAAGGCTGCTTGGTATGCCGAGTAAACCTTGATTGGATCATGCCCCCCTCTAGTCAATTCCTCTATCTCTGAGTTAGAAAGAGTAGTTCCTAGATTCTGAAGAGGTTCACTACCGGAGAACAACTCATCTCGGAACTCACTGACGGGGAGTGTGCTGAGGCGTTGCCAATCCCCATCTGTGATTGTCTCGATTTTCTTTAGCAGCTCCCCACTTGAGTCCCGCTGAAACACTTTGTCCCACCCAGAACCCCAAATTACCTTGATTACAGTCCACCCGGCTCCTCGGTAAAGCCCCTCTAACTCTTGGATAATGCTGGAATTGCCTCGAACAGGGCCATCTAGTCGCTGGAGATTGCAGTTTACAACAACGATTAGGTTGTCCAACTGTTCCCTACCGGCAACTGCTATGGAAGCAATCGCCTCCGGTTCATCCATCTCTCCATCGCCCAAAAAGGCGAAAACTCGACTATCAGATGTATCCGCAAGTCCACGCTGGTGGAGGTACTTCCAGAATCTAGCCTGCATTACCGCACCCAGTGGTCCGAGACCCATGGACACTGTTGGATACTCCCAGAATTCGGGCATTAATCGAGGATGAGGGTATGAAGAAAGACCATCTTCGAAAGCTTCCTGCCTAAAATTTGAGATTTGGTCTCTAGTGATTCGCCCCTCTAGGAAAGCCCGTGCATAGATTCCTGGGCTAGCATGACCTTGGAAATACAGTGCGTCCCCAATTCCATTGTGATCCTTTCCTCTGAAGAAATGATTGAACCCAACCTCATACAAAGTGGAACTCGAGGCGTAAGTAGAGATATGCCCTCCGATTCCGTCCATTCTCCGATTTGCATCGGACACCATTACGGCTGCATTCCATAGAACATGTCCCTGAATCTTCTTCTCAATGCTCAGATTTCCAGGATATGGGGGTTGCTGCTCGATAGATATTGAGTTCAAATATGGTGTCCTAGAAGGTGAGATGTCAATTCCCAGAGTTGCTGCCTCGGACAATAATTCCTGCATGAGGAGTCGGGCCCTTGAGATTCCATGTGTGGAAGTCAACGTTCTCAATGACTCCATCCACTCATCTGTCTCTTCTGGGTCTGTATCGGGTAGTGTCTGACGAGGTTTGGTGGGGGGCATGTCTACACTACCGCCCCGCAGGGCAGAATCACCAGCCAAGGCGTGTTTTTTGAATGGGTCGACGTTCTTCTCTGATCAGAGCATAGATGTTCGTGGACCAACCTCAATGAGGTGGCACTCGTGCATTGTC
>Ga0208522_1000339_pt1 | contig 32189 bp, 23 predicted proteins | sample ETNtaG_25_FD_185763 | JGI IMG/M metagenome (GOLD analysis project Ga0208522, IMG submission 185763) | Marine microbial and viral communities from oxygen minimum zone, Eastern Pacific Ocean - ETNP201302SV86 (SPAdes) (version 2) | ecosystem: Environmental > Aquatic > Marine > Oceanic ... | reverse complement strand
TATGGGCAAGGAATTTTGAATTACTTGGCAAAATGACACCAGATGACATGGCATTAACGGGTCTCAAATTTAATAAACGAAGTAAAAAACTATATATTGAGGGTATTTCAGTGGTCTACAAGGATGAAGAGGAGTATGAGATAGTCTACGATTACATCAACCTTATGAAACGTAACATTGAATTCTCCAAAAAATTCCCCAAAGTGAAGTTTCGTCAGGGATCACTAAAGAAGATCCGCGGACAGGATATCGTACATTTTGAGATAGAAGCTGCTTTGAGAACCATAGCTAAAAAAAGGAAGAAAAAGTCATGATGGCAAAACGTAATGCCGTATTCGCTTTACTGGTGGCTTTTTTAACTGCTGGATTTTGGGCAAATCAAACCTGGATGATTGCTGATAAACCTGAGGGTTTGCTTGATCTTGAAGATGAATTAGTGGAATTGAATGAGCGACTTATTAGTGCCCAAATACTTGCTAGTAGGGTTGGACAGGTATATACGTTATTTGAACAGAATCTTGCCCTATCAAAACAGGATTCATTGGCGGATGATGCTAGCCTACCTTTCTTGAAAAGTTTAATGGAAATGATGAATGGGCATGGAATTACCTTGCTAAGCATTAAGCCAAAACCAAGAATTGAGAAGACAAATTACATTGCAGCTCCTTACGTTGTGATAATGAAATGTAGCTATGATGAATTGGGGAAATTCATGTCTGAACTGGAAAAATCACCACGATTGGTTACGATTGATGAATTTCACCTTAAAAATGGTATCGAACGGATTAAGAGCAATGCCAGTGAAATGGACCTCCGCGAACAGGTTATTGAAATTCATCTATCAACCTTAACGATGGTAAAATCAATGACAAAGGTTTCTACATGAATACTCGCCACAGAACCATCTGGGTTTTATTGATAATTTTTGCTCTTGTTTCAATAATTGCTGCAGGCATAAAACTGGTTCCTACCAATAAAAAATGGCAAAGGGCCAAGGCTCGCGCTGCGAACGTACAGTTTGGAACGGACAAGGAATTAGAGCGTGTCATTGAATATCTTGAGATACGTATCAAAAATCGTGATAGTTATAAATTTATTCTGGAAGAAGAACCCATGCGCCTTACCAATGTGCTGTATCTCACTGATTCCCAAGGACGTTCTTTACGTTACCGTAATCGGGGTAAGCTACGTGTTACTCATATTATTGACGGTATTCAACAATATGCTGGTATAAGCTATAAGGATAAAAATTTTACAGTAGTTGTTGGCGATTCAATAGCCGGTGGTGAGGTGATTTGGATTGATCCAACCGAAGTAGTTATTACTAAAGGAGATAAAGAATTTCATTACCCAGTAGCTGGTCTAACTATTGAGAAAGATATGACGACCACAGCCAGGGAAAAAAGGAGAGTGTATTGAAATGAAGTACGTTAAAAATATAATAATATTCGGATTTGTTTTCAGCCTCATTCTAATCGCCCAAGGGACAGATAATATTGATACCAGGAAACCGGACGCTGAAAAGCTTGTCACCGTACATGCTGAGGACGGTTATTTACCTAGTATCTTATCTATACTGGCGAAGGAAAGCGGGTATAACATTGTCACAGATCCAAACGTGAATCGCCAGGAACAATTAACCATTCATTTGGATGACGTCCCTATTCAGCAAGCAATAAACCTGGTCGTTCGTGCGGTGGGATTGAGTTATGAGATAGTTGGCAATTCCTTCTTGATTGCTGAACCAAAGAAACTCGCAGAAGAAGTCGGTATTACCTCACATGTGGTCGAATTAAAATACGCTGATGCAATGGAATTGAAGGACCTACTCCAGGATCTAACCGATAAAATCCAAGTTGATGTTTCTGGTAATAAATTATTAATTAATGCATCTCCAAAAAGAATCGCTGAAATTGAAGAAGCGATTCTGGAAATTGATGTACCTGCGCTACAAATCCTCTTAGAAGTACGGCTGATCGAAGTGGCTGTTGATGCGGAAGAGAAACTGGGGATTGATTGGTCAAAATTGGCTCACTATACCAATATATTTGCGGAAAATGGAATTGCACCATCAGGTTTGGCAGGAGCTGGTAGCGCTGTGCCGGGCCTTACTCAAAATGCTAATGAAACTGGTGATGGCATTGTCGAAACATATGCCGGATTACCGTTTGAAGAAAAACCATCTGAAATGGTATTTAATCGCTTGAGTGGGAGCAATATTGTACCGAATAAATTCAGTCGCCAAATGACTGCCTTTGACTTTACGCTGGATCTTCTTTTGAAAGATAACCAAGCCGAGATCCTGGCAGACTCTAAGCTGGTTACGCTCAATGGTCGTGAAGCTTACATAGAGATGGTTGACGTCGTTCCTTATATTCTGAGTTCGGGTGGTGTTGGTGGCCAGGTGCAGGTACAGAAGGAAGAGGTTGGTATAAAAATGCGTGTACAGCCTTCTGTAAATATGGATGGTGATATTACTGTGAAAGTAGAACCGGAAGTATCATCGATTTTTGAGTTCATTGGTCCCGATAAGAATATTCCTCGCGTAAAAAGGCGCTCATCTTCTACCGTAATCCGAGTAAAGGACAGTGAAACCATTATTATCGGCGGATTAATTAGCCGTGACCGAAAAGACACGGAATATAAATTCCCGCTTTTACACAAAATTCCTGTTATTGGAGAAAAGTTATTTACCAGTAAAGATGTGCTGGAAAAGAAAATGAATTTAATCATTCAGATCACACCCTCAGTAGTTACTGGGAATGTCGCTGGTATAACAAAATCAGAAGCAATGCTTGAATTGGAAAGATCGATTGTTGTTCCTGCTGAAGAAATTGATGATGAACCTAATAAGGAAGGAGACAACAATGAGAAATAATATTATTGTTGAAAGCAGTAGATCTTTCACGGTTATATTGCTCACAATTGTGCTTTTCAGTTGTGATAGTCGTACTCCAACAAAATCAGATAGTAGCTCTACTGCCAGTGAGAACTTCAATCTAGAAATAACCGCTCAGCCCTATGCAACGGATCTAGGAGGAAATGCTGTGGTCGTTGGTGAAGATATTGTGGGTTCATATGTTAAAACGAGAATTGATGTTGTATTGAAAGATTCCACTGGTGAGGTTTTACCTAATAAACTAATTGAATTTGCGGCAACAGTTGGTGGAGAAAGTTTCGGAAAATTCAACATCAATTCTACTTACACTAATGCCGATGGGCTGGCAAGTGTAGATTTTCTAGATAAGGATCAATCAGCATATGATAATGCTGCTACGCCAACTTATGAGGGTGTAACAGTGGCAGCCAAGCATGTCGTGAATAGTCAGGATTTTTCCATAAATATTCGTTTCAACGTTTTTGATACTTCTGCTGTACAACTTTGGCCTTATCAGTTTAACCTTAGTTCCAATACTAGTTCTATAAAAGTTGATGATGGAATTACCAGCGCTGATTTGTCAGCAAAGATATCCTCAAGACAATATGGTCAGGCAATTAAGGATCTTGAAGTGTATTTCGAAAGTACCAATGGCCGATTGAGCGAACTCAGTAAGTTTACTGATACATTAGGAATTGCTCTTGTTGATTTTTCAGATACTGGCGATCCCGGAGAAGCAGGTGTGTCTACAATAGTTGCCCGTTATCAGCACCCTGTGTTTGGCACACTTATAGATTCGGTGCAAATCACTATTTTAGACACGAGTTATTCAGGTACACCAGCTTATGTGGAAATACCCTCTTCATATCCTGGCGAAATTATGGTTGTTAGCGGGGGGGGCTTGGAATCTACCCAGATATGTGCACGTGTATACGATGAGAATGGCGTTCTTGTCAATGAACCGGTGAGTGTTACCTTTACACTTGGACCAAACATACCTGCCGGTGCAAATATTAACAATGCCGGTATCAGTGATTCAGCATTTACAGCCAATGGGGAAGCCTGTGTTTCCATTAATAGCGGTACCGGCCCTGGTCCTATCCGGGTGACGGCAACAGTCCTTACTGATTCTGGGGAAGTTATCAGCGCTACGGCAACACCGGTAATTATTGCAACTGGGCCACCTTACTATATAGAGCCTGATTATAATCCCCAGGAAACTGAGCCGATTGGTGGGGGATTTTATTTAACGGAGGCAGCTGCTATAGTCTATGATCGTTGGTATAATCCTGTTTCAGATAGTACGTATGTATACTGGTCGATGGAACCGAACCCATTAGAAGTAGACACTGTCATAGAAGCATTTGTACAAGGGGTTAGCTTCACTGGAAATGAAAACTTGAACGGCGACAATTTTCCCGGAGTGGCATATACCACAATTACCTATTCAACGGATGCCATTGGTGATTTAGGACTAGTAACCGCCTTGACCTTTGGGACTAATGGGGACACTATTATGGCCCGGATCAACGAAGAAGAAGGGGAAGCAATTATGTTTTTTGTTCCCGGGCAGTTGACACTGGGAACACCAACCCAATACTGGGATTTTGAAACTATGGGTGACCAAGCACAAATAGAGGTTACAGGTACATTAATTGATTATTACGGAAATGCAGTTTCTGGCGCCGACGTAATGATAACTGCTACTGGAGCAGCGGCAATCTACTGGCCTGTTGCGCCAATTGTAGCTAACCAGGGCATCACAAATGATGATGGTCAAATCACTTTTCTTGTCGTATATGATCAGGGTATTTGCGCTCCAATACCCAACTCAGACCCAACTCTTTATGAAGATTTTACATCAACTATTGTTGCGTATTTGCTTATACCACAACAAGTAACCAGTGATCCACTGGAAATTCTATTTGTACGGACATATCAGGGCCCATAATCCATGGAACAAGAATTCAATCCGCAATTTCAAAAGATAGGGGACATACTGGTCCATGAAGGCAAGATAAGCGATAGCCAGCTTAATTCTGCATTAGCTGAGCAAAAAGTCAGCAAGGAAAAATTAGGAACTGTATTGCTTGATCAGGGCCTAATCTCGGAAGACGACCTGATAAAAGTATATTCTATGCAGTTGGGTTATGATCTGGCCAGCGATGAAGACTTATTTTCCGCAGATCCTGAAGTTGTGCAAACAATTCCAGAGGACTTTGCAAGACAAAATATGGTTTTGGCCTTACGGAAGTCTGATACAACAATAGTTATTGCAATGGAAGATCCTGAGGATTTGGTAGCTATAGATTCGCTAAAACGGCTTACAAATTTAAATCCTGAAGTGCTTGTTGCGAGCCCATCGGGACTTACCCGTGCCCTGGATCAAATATATGGAAAAATTCGGCAGGCGGGTGAAGTAGAAGAAGCAGTAGAAAGTATCAAAGTTATTTCTGGCGATGAAGAAAACCAGGAAGAAGTTGATCTTTCTCCGGATAAGGTTTCAACAGAAGATGCCCCAATTGTTAAGCTGGTGAATCTGATCCTACAGGAAGCGATCAAGGAACGAGCTACTGATATTCATCTTGAACCGCAGCAGGATGTTGTTATTGTCCGCATTAGAATTGATGGCGTGCTCCAGACCATTATGACACCGCCAATATCTTCCTTAAGCGGGTTAGTGACAAGAATAAAGATTCTATCAAATCTTAATATAGCGGAACGGAGATTACCGCAGGATGGACGATTTACAATAAAATCATCAAAAAGAGAGATTGATGTACGTGTTGCTGTTCTTCCTACTGTATATGGAGAAAAAACTGTCTTACGATTGCTCGATAAGTCTGGATTCGGATTTAGTCTTAAAGGATTGGGATTTGAAGACAAAATGTATCCTATTTTTCGACGTGTCATTGCTCAGCCCTATGGCATGGTAGTTGTGTCTGGTCCGACTGGTTCCGGTAAGTCCACTTCGCTTTATGCATCCCTAAAAGAAATAAAGAACGAGGCCACAAATATCACCACAGTTGAAGATCCCGTGGAATACCAGATGGATGGAATAAATCAAGTTCAAGTCCATGAAAGCATCGGTCTCACTTTTGCTTCTTCATTACGTTCCATATTAAGGCAGGATCCAGACATATTACTCATCGGTGAAATCAGGGATGAAGAAACTGCAGATATCGCGGTAAAATTTTCGCTAACTGGTCACCTTGTTTTCTCTACCGTTCATGCCAATGATGCTGCCTCAACTATAACGAGGTTATTAGATATAGGTGTCAAACCATTTCTTGTAGGTTCTTGTTTGAATCTGGTAATGGCCCAGCGACTGGTAAGGACTATTTGTGAAAATTGTAAAGAAGAGTATAGTCCTACCAATGAAGAACTAGATCGCATAAATCTTGAAAAGTCCAGATTGAATGGTAAAAATCTCTTTCAAGGCAAAGGCTGTAGTCAGTGTCGGAATACAGGGTATCATGGTCGAACTGGTATTTTTGAACTAATACCAATGTCCAGGGCTATCAGGGGTTTGGTTTTTGATAATACTAATGAAGACGTGATCCGGCAAAAGGCATTGGAAGAAGGCATGGTTAATTTAAGGGAAAGTGGTATTGAGAAAGTGCTGAATGGAGTAACAACGATATCGGAAGTACTTCGTTCAACCGTTGAGGATATTTAATGCCTGCGTATACTTATTTAATCAAAGATGAGTCTGGTGGTCGTAGAGAAGGGGAGGTAAAGGCAGACAATCTTGACTTGGCCATGAAAAAACTTTCAGCTGACAATCAGGTTATTGTCAAACTGGAAGAAATAGACACAAGTTGGGATTTTATTGGACCATTTATTGATGAAATAAATTTATCAATTGAACGATTTAAAAATAGAATTCCATTAAGCAATTTAGTGTTCTTTACGCGCCAGCTAGCGACCATGTATTCTGCTGGACTGACGTTAGAACGAGCTATTCAGGGACTCGCCAGCGAAGAGCGGCATCCAAAGTTGAAAAAGGTATTAACAAATGTCGGTGAAAATATCCGTAAAGGTCTGTCCTTGTCTGAAGCTTTACAGCGACATCCTGGTGTTTTTTCAACTTTATTTGTTTCATTGACCAAAGCTGGAGAAGTAAGTGGTAACCTGGATGAAATATTAGATGAATTAGCAACGTACCTAGAAAACCTCGATGATGTTAGACGAAAAGTTCGGTCCGCCATGACTTACCCTGTATTTATGGTTGTTTTTCTTTTTGCAATGATGAGTGCAATGTTTATGTGGATTATCCCCATGTTTTCAGATGTATATGTTCAGTTAGGTGCCAATCTACCTGCTGCCACACGCAAACTTGTTTCCTTAAGCGAATGGATAAGCATCAATTTTAGTACTGTCGTTCTATCATTATTCGGTGTAGCAGCTGGACTCTGGTTAGCGTCGAAGACCCGTCGTGGGGGCTATATCATTGATTCAATAAAACTGAAAACCCCCGTATTTGGATCATTACTGAATCAATCAATACTAAATAAATTTTCAAAAACAGCAGGAATATTACTTAACGCTGGTGTGCCAGTTATTGAAGCCATGAACTTGATTGCGAAAATAGTAAGTAATCGTGTCTATGAGGTCGCCATTGGTGATGCGACGGAATATATTCGTGATGGTTTTAATATAACATCAGCATTACGCCGCACAGAAATTTTCCCTCCTATATTATTACAGTTATCCGCTACAGGAGAAGAAACTGGTGAGTTGGATACGCTGTTGGACAAGGCAGCTGACTATTACTACAAGCAAGTAAATGCCTTGGTAGAACGAATGACTACTCTAATTGAGCCCATATTGATACTTATGGTTGGAGTCATTATTGGTGTTATGGTGGTTATTACTTATTTACCTGTTTTTTATTTGGGCGCTGCTTTGCAATCGGGATTGTAATGGATTTCTTGATTTTTTTTACATTTGGTACTTTTGTGGGTAGTTTTTTCAATGTGGTTATCTATCGCATGCCACGTGATGAGTCTATAATTAAACCCAGATCACATTGTCCAGCCTGCAAGGCATCCATTCCTTTTTACCGGAATATTCCCTTGGTCTCCTTTATCCTGCAGGCAGGAAAGTGCGCAAATTGCCAAGGCACAATATCATTGCAATATCCAGCTGTGGAATTAATAAATGGACTTATTTGGGGGTGGTCATTCTATGCGTTGCCATTTCCAGAAGCGGTTACGGCATCGTTTCTCAGTTCCATACTTATTGCGATAGCGTGGATAGATGCAAAAATATATATGGTTCCCTTAGATCTAATTATTGCCGGTGTTGTTGTTTTGTTGTTTGCAGTTATTTTTGGTGTCTTATCATACAGTCAGGTATTATGGGGTATTGCCGCAGGTGTGTTATTACCCGGGTTCATGATGGGCTTAACCTGGCTTGTAACCAGGCGTCAGGGCATGGGTTTTGGTGATTTACAATTAGGGTTGATCCTGGGAGCCTGGGTAGGCCCGATCGCAATGATCCTGACATTGTTTTTTGCATCATTTCTCGGGCTTGTGGCATGGATAGTGATTTCCATGGTAAAAGGCTTGGATAGGGATAGACCATTACCTTTTGCACCTTACCTTGTGTTTAGTGCAATTAGTATTTTTATTGTTAGTGAATATTCCACTACATTATTAGATCAATTGATCATGGTATAATGGTAATACAAGGACTCAAATGAGATGCGAATTCAAAATTGTTGTTTTATTGACCAGCTTGTTGGTTGTGTGTTTTGCAGAAGATGAATTGAAGCGAATCCACAGTGGGTTTACAGCTCAAGTAAATGATGAGAAAATAACCTATGCTCTAACGGACTACGAACTTCAAGATATCACAATAAATGGTCAAACCTTCAAGAAACCAATAATCCCCTTTGGAGGCTTATCTGCTGAAGAAGGTGACCCTGTGTTGCCTACGGTAACAACATTTTATCAGGTCGCACCTAATAAATCGTATAGTATTGAGGTCAACATTCAATCTTCGGAATTTGTTGAAAATATTGATATTGCACCACACCAGACATGGGATTCGGTGACTGATGAAATCACTTTACCATTCAAGCGCAATATTGACTTATATACTTCTGATGAAGCATACCCCCAAAAGCAAGCCAGTATTTCACAAACGATTGTTTTCAGGGATTTGCCAGTTGTAAAAGTTGTTTTCACACCTTTTAGATATTACCCGCTTTCTCGCCAGCTCGAAGTTATAACGGCCGCAGAAATACAATTAGTCGAAGCTGGCGAAAGAGAACCAATTCAAAGACCTGTTAGAAGGTCACGGGTGTTTGAGCCGTTGTATGAAGCCTTGGTAGTCAACTATAGCCGTTCTACTAATGATGAAGATTATCAAAAACCATCAATACTCTATATTTTACCAAATAATTCATCCAATCTCATGTCCAATCTGGACATTCTTTTTGAGTGGCGCCATAAATCCGGGTATGTTGTGAATTATGCATCAACAAGTACTACTGGTACTTCAACCAGTTCTATAAAAAACTATATTAGTAATGCCTATAGCAATTGGACAGACCCACCAGAATATGTTGCCTTGGTTGGCGATGCCAGTGGTAGTTACTCGATCCCTACATATTTTGAAAATTATAGTTCTTATAATGGGGAAGGAGATCATCCTTATTCACAATTGGTTGGGGGCGATATTTTGCCTGAAGTGATTCTTGGCAGACTATCATTTAGTTCAACTACAGAACTGGCAACCATAATCAATAAAACTGTACAATATGAAACGAATCCCTATGTTAGTCAAAATTGGTTTCATAGTGCTTCCATGGTTGGGGACCAGTCTTCATCAGGTATTTCCACTATAATTACCTGCGAGAATATTAAAGAATTGATGGAATTTCATGATTATGATGATGTTCGTACAATTTACAACTCGCCATTTCCCTCACAGATGGTATCTGATTTGAACGCTGGCTTAACTTTTTTTAATTATCGCGGCTACTGGGGAGTAAGTGGTTTTGGAAATGGTAATATAAACAGCCTATCCAATGGCTTCAAGTTAACAGTCGCCACTGTCATTACCTGCGGAACAGGTTCTTTTGCATCAGGGACCAGTATATCAGAAGCATTCGTAAGAGCAGGGACCCCAACCCAGCCTAAAGGTGCGGTTGCTTCTGTTGGTACAGCCACTCTTGGTACGCATACAATGTTTAATAATGCTGTGGCTATGGGTTTTTACTATGGCATATTTACAGATGGAATGGAAACTGCAGGATCTGCCCTGGTCCGCGGCAAGCTCAACCTCTATCTTAACTATCCGGACAATCCTAATAATTTTGTAAATATTTTCACTCACTGGAATAGTTTAATGGGTGATCCCGCATTAAAAATGTGGACTGATGTACCGGAAACCTTTACTGTAAGCCACGAAAATGCAGTGACTACTGGTACAAATTTTATTGACGTGACAGTAATGGACTACTTCAATATGCCGGTAGAAGATGCATTTGTTACCATTCTGAAAGGTGATGATGTCATTTTTGAATCTGCATTTACAGATGTATATGGCCACGTCTCGTTGCCCATCAGCACGACTTCAACTGGTGATGTGGATCTCACAGTGGTCAAAAGAAATTATATCCCCTACCAGGAACAATTTCAAATTGTTGATCAATCAGTGAACGTCAATACTATAGAGGGCGGATATACTATTGATGATGATAGTGAAGGAAATTCAATTGGTAATGCGGATGGAATTGTAAATGGCGGTGAAACTATTGAAATGACTATACCAGTGTATAATTACGGGACAGATGAAGCTCAGGGAGTATACTGTAAATTAACCACCGATAATGATTTGGTAACCTTTATTACAGATAGCTTATATGTTGGATCATTGATAAGCGGAATGACAGCAAATGTTGATCAACCATTTGTATTTGAAGTACAAGCCAATGCTATGGAGAATGATGATCTGGATCTGCGGTTATTTGTGGAAGATGTAAATGGAACATCCTGGTGGAGTGAAATCGAAGTGTTCAGCTCGGGTAGCCTCTTGGGAGCCAATGCAGTTATTGTCAGGGACGACCCGGTTTATGGTAATGATTTTCTTGACCCCGGTGAGACGGCTGAATTAGAAATTGAATTGCTTAATAATGGGTCCATTGTAGCTACTGATGTGATAGGCAGGTTGTATTCAAATTTCTCTGGTATAGATATATTAGATGAACAAGGGTACTGGCCAGTGATACTAGCGGATGGTGGGTCTACCAATAATATGGATCGTTTTGAAGTTTCAGCAGCTGTAGATGTTATTCCCGGGACAAGGGTGGATCTATTAATCGATCTGGAATCAACCACTGGATTGTCAACCAGTTTAAGAATTCCTTTTCAAATTGGTATTAAGGATGTGAATGATCCTCTGGGACCCGACGCGTATGGGTACTACGCGTATGATAGCGGCGATATGCTTTATTCAAATGCACCGTATTTTAATTGGATTGAGATTGATCCTCTTTATGGCGGTCCAGGTACACAACTTCCACTAAGCGATTATGGTGATAATCAGGATGATGTTACAACAGTCAACCTGCCTTTCACATTTAAGTTTTATGGAATTGATTATGATCAAATTAGTGTATCCAGTAATGGGTGGGTTTCAATGGGCAGTACATCTATGCAGTCGTTCAGAAATTATCAAGTACCAGGGCCAGGTGGCCCTTCACCAATGATAGCTGTATTTTGGGATGACCTTACTACAACTTCTAGTGGAGGGCGCGTTTATAAATGGTATGATGAAGAATACAATCAATTCATAATTGAATGGTCTCGTTTAAGAACGTTTGATAATAATAGCTTGGAAACTTTTCAGGTAATTCTTCGCGATGCACAGCATTATTTCACACCTACAGGTGATGGTGAAATCTTGATCCAATTTGCGGATTTCAATAATACATCAACCGGTAATTTTTCCTGGGGACAGGTTCATGGGAGCTATTGTACTGTGGGATTAGAAGACCATTCGGAAACTGTAGGCCTTGAATACACTTTCAATAATGATTATCCTTTAGCTGCTATGCCACTTCAAGATTCGACCGCTATACTCTTTACAACCCGAGGTTCCAATATTCTCCAACGTGGTGATATTAATCAAGATGGATTATTAAATATCACTGATGTGCTGACCCTTGTTGATTTCGTCCAGGCGAGTAATACAGGAAGTTTAAACCCGTACCTTGCTGATGTGAATGCGGATGAAATCGTCAATTTCCTGGACATGATCAGTATTGTCCGGGAAATAATGGGATTTTAAGGTACCATGGTCATATCGCCCCTTGTCCTACTTGGAACGGTAGTTCTGATCCTTTTGATTGTTGGCTATATCGAGGCCTCTAACCATCAACGTATAATTGCCACAATTCCATTGCGGATTCATGTTAATGGTACGCGTGGAAAATCCAGTGTTACGCGGCTTATTGCTGCTGGTTTGAGAGCTGGTGGCTTACGGACTTTTGCCAAGACGACAGGTACGGCACCACGAATTATAAACGCGGAAGGTAAAGACAGAATCATTCATAGATTACGTTCGGCTTCAATAGGTGAACAGATCCGGCTGATGCGTTATTTTGCCAAGGAAAAACCAGATGCTGTGGTGATGGAATGCATGGCGGTACAGCCTGAATATCAATGGATATCAGAACAGAAAATGATAAAATCCCATATTGGCGTTATTACAAATGCTCGACCTGACCATTTGGAAGAAATGGGGCCAACACTTGATGATGTAAGAAAATCATTGGGCAATTCTGTACCCTATAATGGAAAAGTGGTTTTGGGAGAAGATGCTATGAAAAATACAATTGCACCTGTTGCTGAATATCGTAAGACCGAACTTCGTGTTGCTGATGAACAAAGCATTAGTGATGTAGATTTGGCTGATTTTTCCTATTTGGAACATCCCCAAAATGTGGCTGTGGCTCTAGACGTTTGCAATGCAGCAGGCGTAAAAACAGACATCGCACTTGCTGGTATGCAAAAGGTTAAGCCGGATCTTGGTGCCCTGGTGGTGAATAAGCTTAATTTTGGAAATGGTCCGATTTTATTTGTCAATTCCATGGCAGCCAATGATCCAGTCTCAACATTACAGATCTGGAATTTCGTGGAGCGCCGCTATCCTTTGGACGGATATACTTGCATTTATCTTAATTGTCGCGAGGACCGGCGTAGTCGAACACGGCAATTGCTGCAATTAATCTATGAAGATATCAAACCAGATAGAAGCATCATTCGGGGACAGAGAGTGGATGCTATGGTGAAACATGTTAAATATCATTCACCCCAAACATCTACAGATATTTTACCAGACACCAAACCAATGGGATCTTCTATTGAGTTGTTTAAAAAACTGCCAGCGGATTCACTTTTGTTTGCTATCGGTAACCAGGTTGGATTTGGTCAAGATTTGATCGCTAAACTTATGGAATTTAAGACGGATGGTTGAGATCACTCTAGGACTTGGAATTGCGTTTAGTCTTATTCTTTCTGAGACATTAGGTGTAACAGCCGGAGGTGTAATTGTGCCTGGCTACATTGCATTGCATTTACACCAGCCAGACCAGATTTTAATGACGTTTATTGCGGCAATCATTGTTATTAGAATCGTCAAATTCTTAAGCAATTTCATGTTCATTTATGGTAAGCGTCGATTAGTTTTGACACTATTGCTGGGATTTATGGTAGGGTTTATATCCCGCAATCATTTTTTTTCGCCAGTGGAGACATTTTCCTATGCTGTGATTGGTAATATTATTCCTGGACTTATTGCCAGCTGGATGGATCGTCAGGGAGTGACAAGAACTATTTCGGTTGTGATTGTTACAGCAGTCTTAGTGAAGCTGTTGGTCATGCTGTTGTCAGGAGGACAGTTAGATGCCTGATAAACCTTTCATTCCGGTCATACAAAAAACGTCTATTCTCGTTATAATGGCGTTTGTTTCTATTGTTACGTTTACATTAGCATTTTTTTCCAGGGAAGTGATCATTTCCACTACCTATGATATGAAGGTTAATGCGGCTACGCAAATGGAAAAAGCTATGGTTATGCTAAAAAACATTCGTATGGAAAAAGGCGTTTTTGTAGATAGTGAAAATGATCCCAATGAAACAGGACTCGTAGGAACCCAATTCAGTTTAATAACTACTGATGAAGGCGACCTGGATGCCAAACTCACCACCCTGGATCCAAATTTTTCAGCTGCTATGGTTGAACTATTAACCAGCGCCGGACTGACCAGTGGTGATACCATTGCAGTCATGCTGACCGGTTCCATGCCTGGTGCCAATATAGCAGTGCTCATTGCGTGTGATGCCTTGGGCATTCATCCAATTGTGATTACCTCCATTGGTGCTTCGCAATGGGGAGCCAATGATCCGGACATGACCTGGTTGGACATGGAGAAACTATTGTTTGATGAAGGTCTTATTTCAACCCGATCCATTGCTGCTTCAATTGGTGGCCGTAATGACCATGGTCGTTTATTGAGTCCCAAAGGTCGCGAGTTGATAAGAAACAACATTGCAGAACATGGTTTACCTTTAATCATAGGTGATGGACTTAAGGATAATATCCAAAAACGAATGGATTATTTTGGTTATCGAAATTATAAATCAGTTGTGAATGTAGGTGGTGGTGTGGCCAGTTTAGGTACTAGTTTTAATTTACGATTATTGCCGCCAGGTATTGTCTATAGAAAGGATATAGAAGCAATTTCTCGTAGTGGTGGAATCGATGGGGCAGTGGTCAAATTCATCAAACGGAATATTCCTCTTATCCATGTATTGAATATCCAAAATTTAACGGAAGAATTAGGAATGGCCTTCGCTCCAATTCCATTACCGGAGATTGGTAAAGGATCCCTTTATGCCGTAGAAAAATATAGCCTTACAGTAACCATGTTGAGCTTTTTACTGGTCTCGGGTATGGTCTTTGGGGTGGGCTGGAGGAGTCATCAGCAAATTAAACAACGAATGATGAATCATGAACCAGACAGTGTTATCTAGGATCCTATTTTTATTATTTACAGGATATTCGGCCCTTTCTGCTGAACTCCTTAAACCAACCATTGGTGGTGAAGAAAAAGAAATATTGAAAATTGCCGACAAGCGTAGAATGTACACTGTCATGCGAGAGGACCCTCTCGTATATCAAGTAAATGGACCTGCTCGAATCGAACTAATCACCCGCTATCCATCCCCCGAAAAGTCTAAAAATAGTCAACCATTTTCATATCAATTGGTGGTCGATAACGAAGAACCTATAAAAATTAATCATCGCTATAAATTACAGAAAAGTATCCGGTCGGTACAGCACCCCAGCCATTATTACACCTATTCTGGAAATTATTTCATTAATATCAAGGATGGAGATCATACTCTTACCATGTCGGCTGATACAGATCAGAAATACCCTGTATTATTACGTGTTATTAAAAAAGGATTTAAAACTTCACCCAATAATATGCAGGAACTTCAGCCCATGGTTTTTCAAGCTAACCGGACAGTCGTAGTATCAGGGAAGGATATATCTTATTATGAATTGATCCATGGCCGACCATTGCAATTGAATATAGATGGACCCAAAACCCTGCGCATTTTATCCCGTCTATTGTTTAATTCAGAAATGGGTGCGGAAGAAAGTTTCCGTATCCGCGTAAAAAGTGGAAAGAAGGTTTTGGGAACGTTTTACATGTCTACAGAAAGGTCTTCAGATTCAACGGTTAAAGAACAACCCGATATAGTACCAGGTAAATGGCGAACATGTGAGGTAATAATATCTTCCGGGGAACAAGTTGTTTCAGTGGAGCTTGTCGAAAAAGAAAAAAGTGTTTTGACTCGCTTCCAGGAATACAAATGAGATTTATTGCCATCATATTACTTTCCAATCTCTGGGGTCAGACTTGGACCGACTATCTACGATCACCCATAAAATGGGCGGTAGGATTGACAAACGGGTACGACAACAATGTACTGCGATTATCTGCTGTTGAGAAGGATGATGCTGCGTTGAATCAAACTATTTTGGGTGGTACAAAAACATTTGATTCCCACTATGCTCGTTTTTCTTTGAGTGGTCTTAAGAAGATTCAACTAGGTGATAGGGAAAAGAAAATACAAATTTTTGCTAAAAGCAATCTTTCCAACTATATCCAATATAAACATCGCCAGTATTGGAGTGGATATGTAAAGGCGTCCTACCATTGGGGTGCATACCGGCGATTAGAATATATGCTCAGACATTTGGATAACTATTACATGCGCCACTACAAAGATTTAGATATTACTGTTAATCAATTATTTGCCTGTAGTTTTACGGACCGTGAGCAACGTCTATTAGTATCTCATCCGATAAAATTACGACTATGGGTTACTGGATCCGTTAGCTATACACAGCGATATTACGATCAATCCTTTACAGAGTTTGATTCGGATATTTTCACGACAACTTTAAAGGTAAGCAAAAAATTTCGTGACTTTGGTACGATTTCGCTGGAAGGAGTATATGGAATTGCTGATAATATTACTTTTGGTAAGGGTGCCAAATCAAGTGATCTGGACCGGTCCTATAGGCATACTGAATTATATCTTCCGTTGAGTTATGATCAGGGGATGCTTGGTTTTGAAGTAGTGGGCTTTTCACTTAGGACTGATTTTCGTCAATATGAAGTAGAGGATATTGGTGATCCCCTTCATAGTGGTCGCAGCCACAGAGAAACTAAATTTGACATTTGGGGCGAGAAAAATGTGAAAGAAAATCTGATGATAAGTTGCACGATCCGATTTCGAAATAGATTTACTGATTCTCATTATGACTGGGTCTCTGAATTAAAATCATTTAACCAGATACATGCCTGGATTTCTATTGAGTGGAAGATGCTCTATGACCGTTATTAATATTAGAATGAAACACTACTTAAATCTATTAATCCTTTCTACAATTTTCAGCTGTATTGAACCAAATTCAGAGAATTTGTGGAAGCTAAATGAGGTCGTACATATTGAAACCGAAGGTTATTGTCGCGATGTATACATATCTGGCGATTCTGTTTTTGTTGCAGCTGGGCAGGGAGGTGTACAATTGTGGGATATAGGCACTATAACAGCACCAAACTTGGTATGGAAAAAATCACTCGCAGAATTAGGTGTAAACAAAGAAATCACTCAAGTCACGTATGCATCATCCATTAAACAATTATTTGCTCTAGAAAGTAACGAGCGCCCCTTACATATCGATTTATCCAGTGATGACACAATATCGGTCATGGGGCAGTTTTCAAGCGAGAAAACCAAGGAATTCCGCGTTCTGACAAATAATGCAAATTCATTTACGGTATATGCTGCTGATAATGACGATGGCTTAAAGTTAAGCACCTTTGAATATGATACTGGTTTTGATCTCTGGTTTAATACAGCAGGAGATGAAATTTCGAGTTTCGGAAATCCAAATGGGATTGATATGTATGAAAATGAGATCGTGTTAACGCTAGATCAGCTTGGCATTGAGGCATTTCATAGTGAAGACGGAGTTATTACCAGTAGTTACCAAATTGATCTAAAGGGAAATGCGAGGGCTGTCACCATGCTTAGTGGAGGTGAATTTTATGTTGCGTGTGAAGATGCCGGTGCCTTTAAGTTAGCGACAGGTGTTTCTGCTCAATCAGAAAGTAAAATTCAATTTGCAAACGATCTATTTGTTACACACGTAGCTGTGAACAACAATCAATTGGCATTGTCATGTGCCAGTAATGGACTTGCCCTCTACGAACCTGATGGTAATACAACCATCAGGCCTAGGGGAATCCATGATATTGGTTATGTCTACCATGCAGAATTTTCAGGTGGTTATCTTTTTGCTGCCACGCGAGAAGGATTACAAATTTTTGAAATTGATGAATAAGGAATGAAGATGAGAAAAAAATATCTAGCCGCCTTTATGATTTTTATTGTATTAAAAGCGCAAGATATGCCTTGGGATCCCAATGGCCTTCCAATTCGCCAAGGGGTTCATATTGAATGGCAGCGGACGTTGTGTCCTGGTGAACCCGGAAGTATGATTTTCGTTTGGTCAGATACACGCTATGGCAGCCGAAATGTATTTGCTCAAAAAGTAGACTCCGATGGGTCTTTATTGTGGGGTGCGGGAGGTAGCGATGTTACTAATTTGCCCGGCCGGCAAGAAGATCCTGTTGCAATTACTGACGGTGATGGTGGTGCATTTATTGCCTGGGTAGACTATCGGTTTGATGAAGAAGGTGACATTTTCATTCAGCATGTTGATAACGCAGGAAATCGACTTATGGATAATGATGGAGTTGCGCTGGCACGGATAGATGGTAGGCATTTAAGTATTAACATGTGTACGGACAGCTTAGGTGGCGTCTATGTGGCTTGGCAGGATAAACGAAATTTTCTCGATGATGATATTTATGGAACCCATGTTTCTTCGGATCACCAGGTTGTTGCTTTGGCCAGTGGGATAGCCATTATTGAAATGAATGGTACTCAAGGTGCCAAAAGTCTTGAATATGCTGGTAATAACGAAGCCACAATTATCTGGTCTGATACACGCAGTGGATCTGGAAATGATATTTACTGCCAAAAACTGAACATGGATATGAATAAAATCTTTGCTGATGATGGTTTAGCGGTCGCCACCACTTCTAATCTTGAAACCACACCTAGAACCACATACATGACAAACGACACTTCATTTATTATTTGGCAATCCGGCACAGAAAACACAGATATTTTCTACAATCTTTTGACTAGTTCCGGGTTAGTATTTACTGACGCAGTTCAACTGTGTAATTTTAATTCTCCGAAGGTAAGTCCCAGGGTTAAGCGGAATAGCTTAGGGGATATTTTCATCCAGTGGATCGATTATAGATCAGATCCCACGGAGGGCAATCATTATTTTCAGCGAATTACAGATGGCGGTGACATAGTTTGGGATGACAATGGTGTACAGTTAGACCCGAGTGGCGATGACCACCATGCCCGGTTTTCAGCAGGATCCTCAGGAGAAGTTTTCGTCTATTGGGAACGTGGTACATTTCCTAATGTGGATATCATGTATCAGAAGATAGAGTCAGATGGTACGTTACTCTTGGATGACGCATTATTCATTTCTGATGCGACCGGTTATCAGTCTATGCCCAATGTGCTAGTTGATGATGGTAACGGTGCATTCGTGGTATTCGCGGATCAAGGAAATGGCAGTATCGATCTGAAAGTACAGAAAACTGATGGATCAACAGCGAATTTTGATACAAATGGTATAATAGCTATGCCCGGACTGGATGGTGATATAGAATACACTAAACCCATGTATTCAAGTGGTGATGTTATCTTAACTTGGATTGATGCCCGGGATGGAAAAAAAGTTTTTGGCAGAACTCTTGATGGTAGCGGTCCTGACCCGGAATTACAAAATGGCTTAATGTTAACTGAGTTTGACAGTTATACATTTCAGTTGGAAAATGAACCGGTAACATTATTAGCCCATGATTTCCTTTTTACAGCTGCCTTTGATGCCTCAAGTGGAGCAAAGTTAGTTCGTATTAACAAGTTTGATCTAGAATATCAGATGCAATGGCCCAGTGGTGGGCAGATAGTTTATCAAGGTCCTGCTGACCAACGAAAGGTCCATTTATTTGAGACGCCAGATGGAATCGGTGTTGTTTGGTCAGAGATCCGCGATGAAATAGATTTTGATCTATTCTATCAACGTTACGATTTGGATGGTCTACCTCAACTTGATTCTGCTGGTGTGACCTTAATGGATGGTTCTTGGGTTGATAATTATGTTGAGGGCATTTATTCAACACCTGATGGGGATTTCATTTTAGTGTGGGTGGACGATATTTGGGGTGCTGGCTCTCTTAAATATCAGAAATTTACCCTGGCCGGTCAAATAGCAGATAACTGGCCAAATGATGGTTATACGCTATCATCAACGGGAGACCCGGAAAAACTCAGTGGCAGTATCAGTGCCTCTGCTGATGGAATACTTGTAGCTTGGGAGGAATTTTATAATTTTAATAAAAATATAAAGGCGAATATTATTCATTGGGATGGATCGTTGCAGTGGACAGGTGGATTACTTTTGACAACTGCAGAGAATGACCAAATCAACTTAGAACTTGCTGTAGATGAACTGAGTCAGACGGCTTTTGTAGTATGGGAGGATTTTCAAAATGGAAACGATCTAGATATCGTTGGTCAGTTTCTAGACTTGTCCAATAATAGTCTTTATGGTGATAATATTATTATTTGTGATAATGATCTATACCAGCAGTCACCAGCAGTCAGACGGGTAAATGAAGGCTATTACCTTATTGTTTGGGAAGATGAGAGAGGATTTGAGAATGAAGATCCAGTATTGGCCGGTGGCCTAGATATTTATGCGCAGGTTGTACATTATGCTGATGGACTAAAATATTCTGCAGCGGGTGTTATTCTATGTCAAGAATACCATGATCAAAAGAGACCACAAATTTCACTTCTGTACACCGATGGAAGTGAAATAGATAATAAATGGTTTGTACACTGGGAGGATATGCGCAGTTCGGGAAAGGCTGATTTGGTTAACCTCTATGGACAGGCGATTCAGGTAGCTGATGCAATGACAGCTGATCAATCATCCCTAATGCCCGACCAATATTATATAGGGGATGCTTATCCAAATCCGTTCAATGGAACAGTAAAGATAGATATTGCTATCCCATCATTGCAGCCAGTAGATATTGCTATTTTCAATATGCTGGGACAGATTATTTATCAAGAGAAACTTCTACCTCTTAGTCAAGGCGTCCATTCATTTACTTGGAATGGAAAAGATCTGTTGCAGCAGGATGTATCGAGTGGCCTTTATTTGATAAATGTGACTGCAGGTGAATTTCAATCAATTAGAAAAATTACCTACATAAAATAATCTTACTACTGCTGGCTCATCATGAAAGCTCTAGGTAAAACAGTAGCATTAATGTGCACTTGTTTTGTTTTAAATAATGCGCAGGCATTGGATTCACGCTATCATACATTTCCTGAAATTCAGGAATTCCTTGATTCTCTTAACCAGATATCTGATTTTAATTCAGTATATCGGGTTGATACTATTGGATATAGTAGCCAAGAGCAGTTACCCATTTTTGCGGTGAAGATATCAGATAATGCTGAAATTAAAGAAGATGAACCACGGGTATTGTTCATCGGTCAATTACATGCTGAAGAAATTCTGGGCGTTGAGGCCGTATTAAAACTGATCACTGAAATGCTTGATCCGCCCCCAGAAGAACTACAGCATATGGCCATATTAAAACAGAATCTTGAAACATGGATAATCCCGACCCTTAATCCAGAGGGATTGAATGTTGTTCATGATGGACTTGATGTGAGTTTCAGGAAGAATAAAAAAGATTTTTCACCAGAAGGGCCATGGCCAAATAATTATTTTGATTACGATCTCGCTATTGGTGAGGATATTGATGGTGTCGATTTAAACCGAAATTTTGATTTTAATTGGGTTTTTGGTGATACGTTCATGGAGCCTGACCCCAGTGGTTATGCTGCGCATTACGATTATTATCGGGGGACAGCACCATGGTCTGAGCCTGAAATTAGGGCTGTACGAGACTTGGCACTGGAAAATGATTATGTGTTTTCGATTGCCTGGCATAGTTCGCGATCAGGAAATTTATCAGAAAAAGTTTATAATTCATGGCGTTGGGATGGGGATAAAAAGACCCCAGACAATACTACTATTAAGGGCATAGGAGATCAAATTGCAGAACTTATTCTCAAAGAGAATAGCACAGATACTTATGAATCTTTATATGGGCAAAGTAGAAATGGAAAAGCACATGATTGGTTTTACCGCGCCACTGGTTGTTTTCAGTATCTCATTGAATGTGGTACGTCGAATTTGCAGCCGGACAGCGCTTTGATCGAGGAGACTATTGATCGTTTGATGCCCGCGATGCATTTCCTAATGGATCGTACAATTGGATATAATACCGATGCATCCCAGATTACAGGGATAGTTACTGATGGCAACACTGGAATGCCCCTTGAAGATGCTACAATTATAATAGATGAACTGCATAGTGGTGTTCAGAAACCCCGCAATAGTGATGAATTCGGCCGTTATCGCCGAATTATGGAACCAGGCACATATTCGGTCAGGTACGAAAAATCTGGTTATTTCCCTTTAAATTTCTTTGTCACTGCTAATCCGAGTTCACCTACAACCCAAAACGTAACGCTGGTTCCGCTGCCCTTACATAATGTTGATATAACAATTGCTTCCTTTCAATATCCAGTGGTTTTGGATGAAAATCCATTTTTAGTTATTGCAAATGAAGGCATATCTGACACAATAGAAATGGATTTTAACCACAATCACACTCTAGCAATTCCGGAGGGAGAGTGGGAATTCACGATTTATTGGGATTATCTTATTCCGTGGCGGCGTACTATTACCGTTACTGGAGACATGGAACTGGATGTAAATATGCCCCAGCCATCTTGGACGCAATATATTTATGATGAAACTGTTGATGATAGTTCTTCATTCAACACAATTATAGGACCTTGGGCATTTGATAGCTCGATTCGCACCCAGGAAGAATTATATTACGCAAATTCCGATTCTCTGGATTCTATATTTACCCTGGAAACGGATCTATATGTATTCCCTCAAGAAATGAACGTAGTCGCACTGCGGATCGATCATCGGTGGGAATTTGAATGGGATTATGATTCGCTCCGAATTATGCTAATGGATTCTACAAATAATACTATCGCTGAAATGTCGTTGTCTGGTCACCATTGGTCAGAACCCATACGGCACAGGTTGATTATTGCGGATACAAATGGATTTAATAACATTAAAGTAAAACTTGAAGTAAGTAGAGATGAAACCATTAATTATAGGGGATGCAATATAAATACTATTGAGTTATACGCTGGAAATGATTATACATTAGGCATCGTAACGGAGGGGCCAGGCATAGGACAAAAATCTGAAGCCGTTTCAGTAACTAATGTATATCCAAATCCATCAACGGGCATGATCAGTATAGATCTAATCAATAACCGTCAACCCGTAACTATGTTGGTATACAATCTTCTTGGCCAGGAAGTATACTTTGAAAAAGTCCAGCCGCAATATCGACAGCGACAGCCGTGGCGATATAATTTATTGGATAATATTAGTGGCACAACCAGTTCGGGTGTGTATTTCGTTAAGATTGTATCCGAGAAACAAACATTCACAAGAAAATGCGTTTTATTAAAACCTTAATTTTACTCTCATTAGCGTTTTTATTCGCTAACGAAAGTTCATTTCGAGGTAAAGATCGTGCTGATATCTTAAGTGGACCGATCCCTATGGCGTATCGGCATCTTATCTCTGAAACATACAATATACCCTTGAGCCAACTAAACCCGCAGCGAGGATCTTATTTGATCATTACACCCGATAATATGGTAAACCACCTGGATGAGCTTATTTCATTTAAAAGATCACAGGGTTTCGACGTTTTCGTAAAAACTCTCGGAGAAATAGGGACCACTTCAGCAGAGATTAAAGACGCCATCGCAGCAACATTAATGGCTGACCAAATGTTAGAATATGTTCTGTTAATTGGTGATGTTGACGGTGTGGCAACTATGCCGTCTTTTTATTACGGTCCTGAAAATGATGTTACAGATCAGAAATACACTCATTTACTGGGCGATGATTTTTTCCCCGACGTGTTTATTGGCCGTTTTTCAGTGGATTCAATTTCTGAATTAGTGGTTATGATTCGCAAGACGATCAATTACCACCGGCAACCTTTAGCAACAAATCCTGATTGGCTTGATAAGGCACTTGTAGTAGCCGGAAACTATAGTAATACTGTTCCCATTCCCATTACACCAAAATGGACATCCTATTGGATTCAGGATCTGTTGCTTGATAAGGGATTTACTACGGTAGATACGGTTTTCTACCCACCTACACAACAAGGGGCAGCATTGATTCAAAATTATATTAATAGTGGTGTAGGCATCGTCAACTATCGTGGCTGGGGAGACGCCAACGGCTGGCATTATCCTGAATTTCATGTCAGTGATGTGGCAGGGCTAAACAACGGCTGGATGACGCCAGTTTTTACCAGTTTTGTTTGTAATTCCAATGATTTTGCAAATAACGTGGATCCATGTTTGGGTGAAGCATTAATTCGTGCTGGAACACCCTCCAATCCCAAAGGTGGTGTTGCTATAATTGGACCATCTGATCTGCATACCAGCACCAAGTATAATAATGTTATCAACGCCTATATGTTTGATGCAATGTTGGACGATGGTATTATGGAATTGGGACCAGCAGTCAATGCAGGATTATTAGGTCTAACTCGCGAATTTCCCAATCTGGATGGTCCTGAAGAAGCACAGGAATTCTATTTTCATGTGTATAATATTGTTGGAGATCCCTCTGTTTCAATACATTTGACTGAACCGCATGAATTTTCAATAACTACAGAAGAATGTTCTGCTGGAGATGGTTTTATCGAACTATTAGTATTTGATGAGAATGGTAGTCCAATAGAGAATGCTAATGTATCCTTGATGGCAAATGACAGCATTATATTCAAAGGGAATACGGATACATATGGGAAAATCGATGCGTCAATTACCTTAGGTGACATTTCAATTATTGATGTTTATGTTAATAAAAATGGTTTTATTCAAGGTCATTCAGAAGTAGCTGTTACAAGTTATGGATATGATCTTATTTTAGTAGGATATGAAATTGATGAGGGCAATGGAAATGGTATTTTAGAGGTAGGCGAGCTTGCTGATATTTATCCTGTGTTTAAGAGTATTGGTAATTCTACTAGTAGTTATAATGGTACTGTAAACACAGATAATTCAGAAAATTGTCAGATCATATCTTCAGAATTTGAAATTCCTGAGTTACAAACAGGAGATACTGTGACAATTTCAACACCAATCACGGTGAGAGTGAATTCAAAAGATAGTGATCATATAAAACTTAATATAGTTGATCAGACAGAAGAGTGGAGTTTTAGTTTTGCTGTACCAGTTATAAAACCACAATTAGATATTATTTTTGGTCCAGATGATATAGTTCCAAATTCTTATTTTATTCCTGAATTTACATATCAGAATTATTCTCCAGGTCTAATTGAAAATGTTGCTTTGACATTTATTAATCCAAATGGTTTAATGGCATGTTCTTATATCGATAGCACGGTCTATTTTGATATAGAACCATTCACATCACAAACTGTTATTTTAGATGATCATTCTTGTTTAATTGCTGATTCAATTTCTACAGGAAGTGATCTGATACTAAACGTAGTAATTTATCAAGATACAGTTACCATATATCAGAATAATCATACCATAAGTATCGATCCTCACGCCTCAACTGACGTAGTGTCTCCAACGTGGTATGGCTATTGGGCTTATGATAACACTGACGCTAATTACACTCAAACGCCTTCATTTGACTGGGTAGAACTGGATCCAGGTTATAACGGCAATGGCGGCACTGAATACAAATTGGATGATGATGATCACGTGAATGTGGCGCTCCCTTTTGAATTCCAGTATTTCGGAATAACTTATGATGAAATGACGATCAGCTCAAACGGCTGGGTTTCATTTGAATTATGCGATATTGATTATTTCTATAACTATACTATCCCAATGGCCTTGGGACCCAAAGCAATCCTGGCACCATTCTGGGATGACTTGGAAGTGATCAATGAAGATTCTATTCGTGTTTATACAAAACATGATGAAGAAAATGGCCGTTTTATCATTGAATGGTCCAGAGCTTTAAATGGATTTGATGAAGTGACCAAAGAAACATTCGCTATCCATTTATACGACCAAACTGCCATGCCAACAGAATCCGGGGATGGTGTGATCGAATTCCACTATTTAGAGATCGCTGATATTGATGCTGATAAGAATTATGCTACAGTTGGCATAGAAGACCACACCAAGAATGAAGGTATTCAGTATGTTTTTAATAATGATTACGCACCCGGTGCAGCAGAACTTGCGCAAGAACGAGCTATTCGTTTCACAACAGAAGCACCGGCTAACTACGCGGCACCTTTAGGGATGGAAGATGAAAATCTGCCTACAGGTTTTCAATTAATGCCGGCCTATCCGAACCCATTCAACCCGGTAACTACTATACGTTATCAATTGCCAACGGCCTCAGATGTAATAATGACCGTTTATGATATCCTCGGGAAGGAAGTGAACGTTTTACTTCACGAACAAAAGAATGCCGGAACCTATACTCTTCAGTGGAATGGTACGAACAGATTTGGACAACCTGTCGCTTCCGGGACATATTTTGTGATCATGGAAGCATTAAATTTCAACCAAATCCAAAAGGTATTATTGATCAAATGAGTGTAAAAATATATATGACCAATTGGTGCCCATACTGTCGAAATGCAAAGACATTGCTAAATAATAAGGGCGTGTCATATGAAGAGTTAAATATTGACGAACTTGGAATGACCAGGAATGAACTATATGATCTCACAGGCGGTCGCACCGTACCGCAAATAATAATAAATAAAAATTCGATCGGTGGATTTGACGATCTATTTGCCTTACACCAATCAGGGGGCCTGGATGGTTTACTGAATGTTTTTGACTGAATTTCGAGTCCAAAGATTAAATCTCCATTTTAAAAAGTCCTTTTTTCTGGGACTTATATTTTTTTACATAAGCTGTTCAGGCTCGAATCCTGCAAGTGGTTTATTGGGTAATATCTCTTCCAAAGTTTCGTCTTCTAAAGTTGCACAAAAAGTGGGTAAATATATGCCAACGAATTCAAGAGAATTTGGTGATATCTATGCTATGGAGTCACAGGTGCGTAATCATCGGGAATGGGTGCAGGATAAAGGAAAAGAGTTAAAGGCCACTAAAAAGACACTAAGACCATTACTAAACAAGTCACGACAGAATGATTTTCAGTTTTATGAATATGTTGATGTCAACCTGGATATCATGGCAGCTGCACATAAGAATATTTTATCTAACGCAAAGACGGAAAAAAAACTAATCATCCGTTTGCAGAAAAGTAAACGACTGGATATTGAATCAAAAATCCCTGGTAAAGAAAAGACATTTAGACAACAGTTTATTACTCTTGATAATGCAATTATTGAAAGGAAGCTATCTTATGAAAAATCAATGTTAAAAATTGAAAAGGCACTGGAAAAAAGGGATATGGAATTGGTTTTCATTACAAAACAAAAGGATGATTGGTTTTTTATTTCACAAGGATTATTTGATCGAAGAACGGAATTACAAACAAAGATTAATTACCTCACTTCAGAAGTAGTTAATGCTGTAGCTGATAGTGGTAATTATATCCAAATAATAGGAATCCGCTTAAACAAAGTTGAGAGACTTAACCGAAAACTTGATCAATTAGATAAATTTTTTGTAGTAGTTGATAAAATTGCAGAAAAGGAAAAAGGCGGCCGGGTCTTTATTCGCAAAGATCCTGAAAAAAAAGAAGGGTATGAGCTTCGTTTTGAAAAATCAGTAGAAGCCTATGAAACCCACCTAGAGGATCTTAAAATATTGTTATCAGATTAATTTATTTTAATAATGTTGCTTTCAGCCAGCGCTGAAAATTATCACCTTCTATTACAATAAAATACTGACCTGAGGGAGCGGGCTTACCAGAATTAGACATGCCATCCCATTGGAAAGTCCAATTACCAGCGGGTAAAGTTTGGTTCACTATTTCAGCGATACGTTTACCTGTAACTGACATTACCTTAATCCTAATCTGCTGTTTAAAGGGAATTTGGATATCAAAAGATGTAGAGGGGTTAAATGGGTTTGGGTAATTCTGCGATACTGATATAAAGGCAGGTACAACATTATTATCTACTGCTAGTTCACCATCAGTAATATCTATCTGATAGTCCCAGTTATTTGCACTCGTGTCCTGACTGACCACAGCTAGGTATAGACTGCTTGATCCTGTTGGATCAACATTAATTGAATTACCGGAATAAACAGTCCAGGAATTATCTGCATATGCAATTATAGCATGCATATTAAGATCTGTAGCAGGGCCTGAATTATTTGTTAGGTTTGCAATAACAGGATCAGTCGTATTAACCTGTGTATATTGACTTGCATAGCGGTTAAGATTGGTACTTGTCACTGATTGGTTAGTACCTGCATTATATGTGACAGTTTGAAATGTTGCTGGTCCGCTTACGGGATATGTATTTGCTTCTTCATAGGAAAACAATCCCGCATTAGGACTCGAAGACATAATCCTGTTTGCTATGACCATTTTATTCAGCGCATCGGAAAACGATGATCCCTCACTGGATAAGGCTAAAGAAATCGCCCTGTGGCTAAAATCCCCATAATAACTATCATTAAGTATACTTTTCTCCCAGATTCTTTTGAGAGTTATGCTACCTCCCAAGTGTTCAAATATGTATTGCGGGAAAATAAATGATCCATACCAGTGATCACTTTGATGATCTAGTGCTTTGTGTGGTTCTGAAAACCAAGATGGTAGATATTGATAACAATCATTGATTTCGTCATAAACTTGTTCCTCCATTTCTACAGCTGTTGCTTCCATTAACCATTGTGCCTCATAGCCATCATAGCCAGATTGTATGGCATGATGATATTCATGGGTAGCCGTAACTTTTATACTTTCTTCCTCCGTGCCAGGAAAACCAGTATAATTATTGCGCATAGCCATAAAAGAATTGAGGGCATTTAATTCCGTAACTGGTGTATTCTCGTTATTTCCAAACCCAGTAGCATTTGCAAAAGCTTCTGGCATAACATACCCATACATGTTGGATTCAAGATTTCTAATGTATATATCATAATGATTCGAACCACCATTGTCTGAATTAGCAGAATACCAGCTATCGCTGGGTGGTTCTGCATAACCAAGACTATCTAATTGCATGTCTGTGACAAACTGAAATATTGTCACCAAATTATCAATATAATCCGGTATAGTATTACCATTTGTATCCGAATTAGCAATAGCATGGGTACCAGTAATAGTGTAGTGAAAACGAAAATAACCATTATCAAGTGTCTGATCTAGCCCTACGCCCTCAGCGCGATCTTCCATGGAGCGATGAACGATCGGTCTGTCAAATTGAAATCCAACATTTCGTAACCTTGATTTCTGGTTCTCATCTAGCTGATTGCCGTATAGTGCTACATTAAATAAATGCGGCGTCAAACATCTCACTTGCCCATTTCCTGAAAATGATTGAATAACTAATTCAACAGATTGGTCCATATTTCCTGGTACTTTCGCTAAGGATATGGTTGATAACAAAATAACTAGATAACATATATTTTTCATGGTTTCCTCTTCGTTGGTTTCTGGGGAAGTGGTCTTATCCACTGCCGAATAATATCCTGGGTTTCAGGCTGCAGGGAATAATAGGCGCGTTGAACTTCCATTATCACTGGCGTGCCGTCTCTAGGTCCAATGGTTCCCCTATAGTTTTCTGGTAAGGATTCTTGTGAAAAAATTGCATAGGTCATATACAAGTAATATTCATCATTCGTTAAAATTTTTGATTCATGATTCTGGCGGAGTGTTTCAATCGTATTTATCGGGAGGGCTAGGTCTTGTGGTTTTACTTCAGGCTTTGATGTGCAACTTTGAAGGACGACCAACATTATGAAACCAAGCGTTGTAAGGTTATTATTATTCCTTAAAATTTCTTTTGGTATCGTCATATTTTTTCTTACTCCAATATAGCCTTACAAAAATAGCCATCAATAACAGCCCTAATACATAAAACAGAGCATAGTAAGGTAAAAGCTCGCCCATTACTTATCAATTCGAATGTAGCGGTCGTAAATATAAGTTACAATTAGTAATCCCAAGCCAGTCGGTAGTTCCCAGCCCAAGGATTCTTGTCCGTCACTAGCCACAACGCCTGCTACAGATAATGATACACCGATCAGCAAAGCAGCATTCCTAATTCTGGAATAATTCAGTTCAGATTCCAGGTTTACACTAGGCTTACCAATTGGCTTGGCATCAGCGAATACAGGTTTCATAGAATCCACTGGAAAACGAAGCGAGACCAAAAGTTCCCGTGGATTACCAGGCCACAAGAATTCATGTTTTTCAATAATTGGGACAGCCAGTGATATCTGAGCAGATTCTGCTAAATTATGCACTATAATGTTTTTTACCGGTGCCGAATATTTGATTCGTTCTACCAAATTTGTATCAATGTAGGCATTCATAATTGTCGCGTAGAACCAGCCATTGTCAGAGAACCAGCCCGTTACTGTATTTTCCGGAATTGGTTTGTCAGAGTGGATCTTTAAGAAAATCCCATTTTTTTTTACCTCTACTTGTAGATCAGTGATATTGATATCTTTTGCCATGGTTTGGCAACAAAACAATACACAGATAATTGGAAACTTTAATGAATTCACATGGTAGATAAGTTTATGTAAGTTTTTCCCCTTCATAGTGCGGATAAAATCTACAATGTTCAATAAATACATCCTCAATCTAATCATTTTCACTACATACCTTGCAGCCCAGCAGGTTGAGATCGAAAATATACGCCCTATTGCGCACTTGGAATTAGGTACATGTAATGATGTTTGGGGCTATACGGCACCCGATGGCCATGAGTTTGCATTAGTTGGCCATAGAACAGGCACATATATATTTGATGTATCCACAAACCCTCATGACCCAATCGAAGTTGGCTTTATACCAGGTACCATTTCTACTTGGAGAGACCTGAAAATGCATGGATATTATTGTTATGTTACCAATGAAAGCGGCGGAGGAATTGATATTATTAGTCTTGAAGATCCCTTTAATCCCTATAAAGTTGGATCCTATACTTCCTCTACTGCTACGGCACATAACCTATTTATCGCTGATGGTTATGCATATGTTGTTGGTAGTGGCGGTGGAGCAGGAAGCACAGGTGCTTGGCAAGGTATCATTATTTTAGAATTATCCGATCCAGAAAATCCCACCGAAGTTAGTAGATGGGAAGAAACATATATTCATGACATTTATGTAAAAAATGATACCGCTTATGCCTGTGATATTTATAATGGTAGTCTTTTTATCATTGATGTTTCTGATAAAACAAACCCGACTACAATGGTAGAGCATAACTACAGTAATTATGGCTGCCATGCGGTCTGGGTTAGTGATGATTCCAAATATGCTGTCACAGGCGATGAGGAAAATGGAGGCTATGTCTATATTTTTGACATACAAGATTTTAATAATATTAACATGGTTGCTACCTGGTATCCGGATGAGCCGCAGGTTCAAAATAAATCTGTACACAATGTTTTGATAAAAGATGACCTTTTATATGTTTCTTATTACGTGTATGGTACCCGAATCGTTGACATCTCAGACCCTTATAATCCAACAGAAGTAGGATATTATGATTGGTATCCTGGCCAAAATGGACTTTATAGTGGTAATTGGGGAGTATATCCGTTTACAGAAAATGGATTAATTTATTCTACCGATTATACAGGCAACGGATTTTTTATTATGAGTTACCCATATATGGGTGAAATCGGATTTGAAGAAATACTTGATACGGAAAATAATGTTGATCCAATAAGTATTACAGTTAGCATTGATGAAAGTCCTGATTATAATATTGATTATTCAAGCCTAAAGATTTATTGGGGTATCGATCAAACAATATCAGACTCGACTACCTTGACTTCTTCCGGAAATAATTATATTGGCAGTATCACGCCGACGGGTCAAAATGGCACAATACATTATTATGTAGCTTTTAATACAACATCAGGTGAGCGTGTCACAAGACCATACGGGGCACCATATGCCAATTTTACATTTAATATTGGTACAGATTACGTAAATCCAGAAATCGAATTGATTACAGACTTAGCTGATCAGTTTTATCCATCCGGATCGTATGAAGTTGCTTCAACTGCATATGATAACATTGGTATTAGTATGGTAGAACTTTTTTGGCAGGCGGATAATGGTGAAATTCAATCTGCCACTTGCATAGACGATTACGATCAAGAACTTGGGTTGATTTATGTAGGTATTTTATCCTACGATAATATTTCTCCGGGCACAGAAATATCATATTGGATGGAGGCGACAGATGTTTCGAGCCAGTCAAACCAGTCCGAATCAGAACTAAAACATTTTATTATTTCGGATA
>Ga0208522_1000335_pt1 | contig 32466 bp, 22 predicted proteins | sample ETNtaG_25_FD_185763 | JGI IMG/M metagenome (GOLD analysis project Ga0208522, IMG submission 185763) | Marine microbial and viral communities from oxygen minimum zone, Eastern Pacific Ocean - ETNP201302SV86 (SPAdes) (version 2) | ecosystem: Environmental > Aquatic > Marine > Oceanic ... | reverse complement strand
AGGTCAAGGTCAAGGCCAAGGTCAAGGACAAGGTCAAGGCCAAGGTCAAGGCCAAGGTCAAGGCCAAGGTCAAGGCCAAGGTCAAGGCCAAGGTCAGCAAGGTCAGCAAGGTCAGCAAGGCCAGCAAGGCCAGCAAGGACAGCAAGGTCAGCAAGGACAGCAAGGACAGCAGGGACAAGGTTCCCAGCAAGGTCAGCAGTCCGGCCAAGAAGGTCAGCAGGGCCAGCAAGGCCAGCAGGGCCAGCAAGGCCAGCAGGGCCAGCAAGGTCAGCAGGGCGAGCAAGGTCAGCAGCAAGACAACGGTCAGGGTCAGCAGCAGCAAGGTGGTGAGCAAGGTGGTCAGCAAGATAGCGGCCAGCAGCAAGATCAGAACGGTGAAAACCAGAATGGTCAGAACCAGCAGCAGCAAGGACAGACCCAGAACGGTCAGCAAGGCCAGCAAGGTCAGCAATCCGACCAGCAACAGGGACAACAACTTGACAACCAAGAGAACAACGGTGACACCGACAACGACGGTGACGGAATCCCAGATGACATCGACACAGACGATGACAACGACGGAATCCCAGATTCATCAGAGCCTGGTAACCAGGACACTGATGGTGATGGTATTCCAGATCACGAAGATTCCGACATGGACGGCGACGGCACCGAGAACGATCAGGACGATGATATCGATGGCGATGGTATTCCAAACGATCAAGACACTGACGATGACGGCGATGGTATCGCAGACGATCAGGACGTCGACCCGACGAACCCGAACGACACTGCAAACGATCACGACAACGATGGTATCAATGATAACGAGGATTCAGATGACGATGGCGACGGAATTGACGACGAAGAAGAAGTCAATGACGGCGATCCAAACACCGACATCTACGACCACGACAATGACGGCCTGAACGACATGTTCGACCTAGACATCGACAACGATGGCATCGACAACGCAGACGACCTGTATGAAAACGGTTCGTCCGCAGCTCGTGACCACGACAACGATGGACTCGATGACGGCATCGACACCGATGACGACAACGACAACATCCTTGACGTAGATGAGCTCGATGGTGCCAACGGCCAATGGCGATACGACCACGACAACGACGGCCTATCTGACGTCCTCGACACCGATGACGACAATGATGGCTTGACCGACTGGTTTGAGTCAAACGATGGCAACGATGAGACAGGTCAGTTCGATCACGACAACGATGGAATCGATGATGTTACCGACGACGATGACGACGGTGACGGTATCCTCGACGAACTCGAAGTCTGATTGTACAGTCTAACTCTGTCAAGCAGGACCCACAGTCGGATTGACTCGTGGTGACAGGCACCCCCGCGTCCGATGGGCGCGGGGGGCCGCCAACTTTCTTTCCCCATCTTTTGTTGGAGTTGATACCCGTAGGGTATCGTGATACGGAAGTGCACGTTCTTGCCGAGTCGTTGATATAGCGGTCGTGAGTGCCGAGGTGCTTCACTTGGGTGATAACATGACAGAACTCGACACATATCTAGGAAATATTGGCGCGTGGAAGAAGACCAGCTGGTCATTGATGATGGTGGCCTTGATGGTATTCTCCACTACAATTGCCTTCATGGGTACAAACGCTGAATTCCAGCAAGACTGGGCAGATTCAATCCAACGGACCTCAGTTCAGACCGCCGATCAAGACGATCAGCCATTCAGAGACCGTGAGAACCACAACAGTCAACCAACGCCATGGAGTCACCCTGCACTTCTAGATCCTCAGTACGGTGACATGGGCGTCATGTATGGCAAAGTGAATGACTTGAGTTTGCTCGATTTGCGAGCCTCTGGTTGGACACTGCACCTTGAGGAGAGAATTGGCGATGATCACGATAACGATGGCATTGACGATCTCAATGACTTGGATGACGACAATGACGGGATTTACGATTTGATTGAGCGCTTCGACGGTTGCTACGGCACTGGTTCACTTGACCACGACAATGATGGCATCCCGGACGAAGATGATTGGGATGACGACAATGATGGCATTCTCGAAGGACCAGTCGATATGACTCAGGGTGCTGACCCATTGAACGTCTCAACCGATCGATACGTAGAACCTGGTTCACCCCACCCCTGGACGGGTGCAACGATTCCAATCGGTTACCTTGTGGACCAGAATCCTTGGGACCACGACAATGATGGCGTCCCAGATGAGGATTATGACGGCTCAGGAGCAGGCTCATATGATGAAGATGATGACAACGATGGGCGCATCGATCAGTTTGTCTGGCCTTGCGATTTTGATGGCGATGGCGACCAAGATTACTTTGACAGCGATGATGACAACGACGGAGTCCCTGATCGAACCGATGCACATCCTTACGATGCAAGCAATACGACCGTGACCAGTTACACATATTCCACATGGGCTCCTCAGGATTATGCAGCATACAGTGGCGGCATCAACTTCGTTACTATCGAGTCCCTATACCACCCCGGAAATGAGACCTTCAACACGATTGTAGACGGAGATTTCGATGGTGATGGCATCCCTAATTTCCTCGATGCAGACAATGACAATGATGAGACTCCAGACAGTGCAGATACCGATGACGACAACGATGGAATTCTCGACATGTCCGACCCCGATGACGACAACGATGGAATTCTAGACACCTGCACTAATTTAGATTACAACAACGATGGACTGAACGATTTCACCGGTGCCGACACATCTCCTTACGAAGTGCCTGGCGCGGATGGTGATTCCGATGGCATCATTGATTGCGAGGTAGATTATGATCGTGACCTAGATGACGACCGATGGCGTGCCATCGATCAGAACTACAACGGAGTATGGGATTGGTTTGACGTGGATTTGGGAGGTACCCCAAACCCCGACAACACTGCACCTTCAAACCCCCCATCGTGGAACGTATCCGATCTCCCATGGGATATTGACAATGATGGCGAAGAAAACGAAGTCGACCGTTATCCAACAACACCCACCTCTGTCTACAATTCGTGGAACTGCTTGACAGTCAACCCCGACCCACTCTGTGACACTCAGCGTGCATCCTATGCTGGATTCAATGACTGGGATGGCGATGGCGTGAACAATTGGAAGGACATCGATGACGATGGCGATGGTATTGTCGATTGGCTCGATATTGATCCCGATTGTGACTTCGATAACGATAATGACATTCACCAGATTAACGGTAGCAAGTATCGTGATGATGGCCCCAACGATGTTGATTCAGACGTCGATGGTGACGGCCTTGAGAACAACGTCGATTGGGACGATGACAACGATGGTATCAACGATCTGTACGACCCCGATGACGGAAACTGCGGATTTGTCGACGTAGATATCAACGATCAATTCTATCAGACCTATTACCCACTGGGTGATGGCGATGCACTCGATGGCAGCAACGACGACAGTGCCTACACAGATGGATTGGCCGATCATTGGAATATGTCTATGCTGATGAATCCGTTCACCGTCTCTCAGAACTTCGTTCTTGACTACAATGGATATGACAGTACAACTTCACCTGTGACTTCAGGCAACGTCCCAGAATTCTATTGGTTCCTCTTGTCCCGGTGGTCCCCTTGGAACGGCGGAAACGACGTTGACATTGATACCGATGGCGATAGTTTGCAGAACGGTCTAGATGTTGACCAAGACAGTGATGGAATGCCCGATTGGTGGGATCAAGACGAAGGCAACGATGGGCAACTCGACATCAACGATTTGAAGATGGGCGGCACATTCACCAATAGCAACGAATGCGGATGGACTCGCGAAAGTGGACACACTTGTGGATATGAGTACGCGGCACTGTATCGACTGCCTCTAGAGTCGGGATTCAACAACGGTCAACTCAGTGTACCGTTCTCAATTCGACCGGACGCACAATTCACACAGGGCACGTTCACGCCACCATCCTCGTCGACCTCTAACTTCGGATGTACCGATTCATCGTGTTATCACATTGAGTTCAATGGTGCGGTAGTCTCTGCATTCAATTATTCAGAAGTCGCCCACAATCGAGACCTCTTCTTGACATGGGTTGGCCTTGGCACTGGACTATGGTCTTGGAATGCTGACATTAACGGCAACGATTTCCCCGATGAGAATCTAGCAGACCTATACCCCGATGACACCGATCCTGACGATGATTGTGGAAGCGTTGTGGTCGTTGATGGGCAAGGCGTCAATTATCCACCCACCTGTCAATTCAATGACACTGCTGATCTAGACGATGATCTCGATGGTTTGTATGACCTGTATGATGTCGATGATGACAACGATGGAATTTGGGACTATCTTGAGATTGACTCGGACAGTGATTGGGACGATGACGCCAATACAAACCCTCCAGGAGCATTCTTCACCGGATTTAATTGTGAGGACAACGATGACGATGGTACTGATTCCGACCCCGATGGTGACGGTTGGTATCAGGCTGTTTGGGATCAAGGAATCCAAGGTCAAGGCTTACTGTTCCCTGAATATTACGATGTTGACAATGACAACGATGGTATTCCCGATGGCGAAGATTCTGATGATGATAACGACGGCGTCCTCGATGTTGATCAAGAATTGCAGTGTTTCTGGGGTGAGGAACAATCCCCGTGGGATCACGACAATGATGGCATCCTAAATTGGGCAGACGACGATTGGGATGGCGATGGCCGAACTAATTCACAGGAAAGCTCCGGAGTGAGCCCCCTCGTCACACCATGGGACCATGACAACGATGGTCTGCGCGACGATATCGATGATGATGATGATGCGGATGGAATGCATGATGAAGATGAAATCATGCTCTGGCCGACTCGATTTGGTCGAAACTCGACTAATCCTTGGGATCACGACGACTATGGAAACGGCGAAGGCATGGCTCATCCGGCCAATCCCTACACGGGTCCCGACGCTGTTGACATCGATGATGACAACGACACCCGTGAAGACGCGAACTTTGACATTCTCGAAGAAGGATTCAACTCCGATCCATGCTACAATGGCAACCTCTCTAGCGATTGGGACCACGACAATGATTGCATCCCAGATGAGGACGACAAATTGCCGACCCGCGTTGAGTTGGGTGAATATGATGGCCAGAATTATTCTGTTCCCCATACACTCTATCTGGATGCTCAATTCCCAGTCATCTTCACTGGTACCGTATTCGCACTGAACATTTCGTCAGGCACATGGGATCCTGCGGGTGATTTGCCAGTGCAGGTCCACGTCGCATGGGTACAGAATGGTACAACAGCCATTGAAACCATTAACGTTCTATCCAACGATTACGGCTCTTTCAGCGTCGGGCAATTCCTGTTCCCAGAGAATATTCACGTCGGCGACAATACCACCTACGAAATGTGGGCAGAAGTTACCGAGATGTTCATTCACGATGGTTCAGAATCAAACAAGTATCCGATTGCAGTTCATGCAAACCTTTCACTTGACTATGTCTCTTGGTCCTATTTCCGTAGCGATGAACAACCACTCTGGCTTGATTTCAAGTCCCATTACACTGCTGATTGGCAGCGCGGCATCTTTGATCGTCGTATGGTGCACGCACCAATTACGTTCTCAATCAGTGGCGGTCCATTCGGAAACCGAACGACTCCGACCAATTACACAGGCTTCGGTCAAGGTTTCCGTGCCGATGAGGGTGGCTGGGCTAGCCTCACGTATGTGCAGCAATCTGGCTCCATTGGTGATTGGAAACAAGTTCGTTGGAATTCCACCTTCGACAATGGTCCCGGCATGCTTCCCGGTGGTTACGAAGAGATTGTTTGGAACAATTTCTCCCTCAACCACGATGTTGTTGGCAGTTACACCTACACCAACACGAGTTTACCAGTCGGCGACTACGAAATTGTCGGACGGGTCGATCCAACACTAGCCTCAGAATGGCCATGGCCATACGTAACAGGGGATGAAACAGATCCATTCATGATTCGAAGTATGCATCGTATGTATGTTGAAGCAGAACTCATCATTGAAGGACAAAATCCAGTGTACTTCTATGATTCAACCCAATTTACCGGAAGCAGCTATGGTTCTTGGAGAGCCCTGTTTAATTCGCAAGGTCTTGCAGCAGCCGGAATTACCTACGAAGAAGCGAAACTTGGCAAACCCTACCCACAATTGTGGGATGGTGACCCCGCTACACTTCAGGATGAGTCAGCCAAACTGCGACCGTTCCTACGTGTGAATTCAACACATTGGTTCATTGTCATGCAGAATGGTGGCGATTTCGATGCCCCACCCTGTGGCCAAATTGACCCCAGTGACCCAAGCAGTGACCAGCGCTGTGAGATTGTTCCTGAGATGAATACAGGCGAAACCTTCCGTGTGATTGGCAATGTAACCAATCGTACAGGTACACCATGGATCCAAGACCCCATGGCATTGCAGGTCGACCTCGATAGTAACGGCGTCTTCCAAGGCAGCCAGGAGACTGGCTATGCACGTGTCCCTACCATGTATGGTGGCGAAGCCCGATTCGATTACAATTGGACATGGTACAGTCAATATCAGGCATCGACATATGGTGTCAGAGTTGATTTCACGAACTCGGAGTTTTACTTCACAGGCAATCAGACGAACGTCCTTGCTGAAACTGGTGCCTACAACAACGTCTCCGTGATTGGAACAACTGATTTCCAGTTGAACACCTTGCCACGATTGTATCGTAATCAGAATACCACAGTCGAGGCTCGGTTGGTTGACAACGCACTCCAACCGGTCAAGAACGCACCCGTCAACTGGACATGGTCTGCTACGGGTATTAGCAACTATTCTGAGACAGATTCGAATGGAATTTTCAAGATTGATTTGAACATTACAGAATCTGACGATCTTGGCAATTTCTCGTTGCAATTCTCGTTCCCAGGTAGCCCAATATTGCAGGGTTCAATGGTCGACCAACCGATGTGGGTGGTCAGCCGGACATACGTCGAACTGATTTCGACCACGGCAAATATGCGTAGTAGTGGAGAGGTATGGCAATTCTCGGCCAAGGTGACCGACGACAATAGCACACCTGTTCTTCGCGATCCCGGTGCAGCACTCGATGGGAGTGGAGCTGAAGGCGGAATTGTGCAAGTCATCTTCGAGGGCACAGATTTCGATAACGTCCAACATCGTCAGGTGATGTTTGAACTGGAACCGAATGCAGGTGATATCTACGACGAACTCTTGCTCGATGCCCAGATTCTACGAGAGGACCCTTCGTCCTATTTGCCCGACGGCTTCGGTCCTGTTAATGTCATTCTGAGATTCCAAGAGAATCTCCCCAACGAGGGATGTGAACAATTGCAGGAATACCAACTGTCATTGCAAGGTGCATGGGATCCCTGTGTCACGATTCAGGGTAGCGATCATTATCGCCGCGTCATGCAATACAATGTCGATGGATTCTCTCTTATCGGACGCACTACGCTTGATGTCACTGACCAGATTGTTTACACCAGCGAGATTGACCCCGTAACTGGACAGAGCATTGAGAAGCCCATGGTCGTCACAGGACAATTGGTCGATGAACTTGGAAGCAATTTGACCAACCGCAACATCCGTGTATACTACGAGATGCAGGGCGGCGTTCAGGGCGTCATCTCTTGCCAACCCGGTTCGACTGACATGTACGGTATGTTCGAGATTGTCTGTCCACTTGAGGACGTCATGGCCGGACAAGCGCGTGTGACAATTGAGTACAACTCATATGACAATAACGATCGCTACCGATACAAGAACGCCAGCGTGACTCGCTTGTTCCCTGTGTTCAGTAATTCATCGCTATTGGTCACAGAAGTCGGTCCATTCAAGACCGACGTGGATCGATACGAGTATCCAAACGGCGATTCCTACCCCGTTCTCTACCTCAAGGAGAGTTATCACATCCACGCTCTGCTTGAGCAGAGCAACGGTAACCCTCTTGGTGGCAAGTGTATGAACATCTACATCGATCCGGACCAAAACACACGTCCAGTGGCGACAGCCATCACTGGAGATGAATTTGGTACAGTCGAATGGTTCAGTGGTGATAAGGATCAAAATCCGAGTCGGAAAGGGATTGAACCGAGTGGAAACAATCTCGAAGGGTTCAGAACGCTCCGTGTTGCCTATGAACCAGACTTGGAAGTACCCGGTGGATGCCGAAGCGAAACCAATGCTGTTGTCAATGGTTCACACATGGACATCATCGTACTGGTCCGAAGTCGTGTAGACATGGTTGTCAAGACTCCATGGCACAGTGCTGACGGTTACCTCCCTGGTGACGAAGTAGAGGGTGCAGTGGCCATTCTACGTGATCGTATCGACCTCGCCGTCGAGGATGAGGCCGTGACTTTTGTCTTCCAATATCTGAACAGTTCAGACATGTGGGTGACCGATGAAATCCGCTATGTAAGAACCGATGAGCAAGGCGTTTCAAACTTCTCCTGGACCTACCTTGGTTCAGAAGTCCCTGGCGCGCCCGAGGGCGAGTATGCGAAGGATGGAATGTGGCGAATTACAGCGATGTTCGAAGGTAGTGATTTGTTCAAGGAATACAGCGAGAATCGCAGCCGTACCATCCATCAAGGTGAGCCACCAGAAGCACAAGCAAGTGCTTGGGATCTCAAGGTGATGTTGCCGATCATCATCGCCTTCTTGTTCGCTGCGATTATTGGCGCTGTCATGTACAAGCGATACAGCGAGCGTCGCCGTGTGGAAATCCTCCGGGGTATTCTCACCGACTCTCTATTAGCGCTACAAGCCCGTAACGAATACATCCAAGTGATTTTCAATTGCTACAAGGATTTGGTACGCTTCTTCCGCCAGCATGGCTTCATGAAGAAGGTGTACGAAACCACGCGTGAATTCGAGTGGGCTGTACGAAGTGCATTCTACATGGTTCCCGCCGAGCAATTGGATGGCTTCTTGAACATCTTTGAAGAGGCTCGCTACTCAGATCACAACATTGGTCTTGGACAGCGAGATGCTGCAATCAGCACGCTCAGCGCAATCACACAGTCCATCTCATTGGCACTTGGTGATTCGTTGATTTCGCGAACCACTGAGCACGACGCAGCTCTGCATGGGAACTTGACCAAGGCCGGCGAATTCGTCGATTCTGAGGGCAATCTCCAGCAGGCCGGACTTGATGACGACCCGAATGCAAGTAACTTCAGCCTTTGAGCTGAATGACCCACGGGGTGTGTGGGTGCAGGGCACAGTCCTTGCACTCGCACTCCGCCCCGAGAAAGGTGGAGCCATGGCGCTAGCCGAAAGCATCTCACTCACACCGGAGAACGGCGTCATTGGAGACCATGGAACAAGCAAAAATCGACAAGTGACACTACTAGATGAGGCAAATTGGATTGCTGCTTGTGAAGAAATTTCTACTCAGTTACCATGGACGGCACGACGGGCCAATATATTGGTCCAGGGGATCGATTTACCGAAATTGGTTGAACAACGAGTTTGGGTTGGAACTGCACTTGTAGAAGTCATTGGTGAGGTTGACCCATGCTATGTTATGGATGCAGCCCAAAACGGCCTCAAAGATGCACTGAAAACCGATTGGAGAGGAGGGGTATACGCTAGAGTCATCGAATCCGGCGTCGTCGCTCCAGATGACAAAATCTCTCAGATTCATTCTTCGCAGTAATTGCCCTTTGCATCGAGGAGAATCATTGCGAGATCAACCTGTCTGCAGGTTTGAAGAATCTCATCATGCATCTGGTCGCTGAACTCATCCAGCGCAGCCAACGAATCCGCATTAGGGTCACGCATGGAATCAAAGATGTGATTCAGTACACAGGAGACGCCGTAGGCTTGCCCTGATCGGAACGCATGGTCTACTCCACCCGCCCCGGGATCCTCAGCACGCAATTCCATCATCACCTGTTGAGCATAGGCTGCGAGCGCACCATAGACAGATTCCATGGCAACACCAACAGCCGGATTCTGATTCAGAGACGATTGTGTTGAAGACATCGCTGCATCGATGCATTCTTTGAATTTCGCAAACGCAGCGATGGTATCATTGGCTTCAAATTGCATTGCTTCGTTCATCAGTACCTTCCAGTCAGTCATGGCAACCAAACCGGGGGGGACGCCGCCAGAACATAGAATTTGGCCGCTCCACGGCCCCCGTAGGGGGCCTGTGGGCAGCCGTGGGGTTCATAACAGGACGGTTGGTCGCGCGGCTACCCACGTCGAGGGAGTCATATGACAAGGAACACAAAGACCAACCCCGGACTTGTCACCTTAATTGGTGATCTCAAGGCCCAGACACGGTCGAATGGTGCTCCGCTGTGGCGAGACGTTGCGCTACGACTTGAGAAGAGTCGTAGCAATTGGGCTGAACCGAACCTAAGCCGCCTGAGTCGCTATGCAGCGGATGAGAAACTCATTCTCATTCCTGGCAAACTTCTCGGTAGTGGTGTACTTTCGAGTAAGCACACCGTCGCCGCATACAGCGTTAGCACCTCGGCCCGAGCGAAGATTGAGGCTGCAGGCGGCGAAGTCGTCAGCATTCACGATTTGATGAAAAAGAATCCAACAGGCAAGGGGGTGTACATCCTTGGCTGAAGCGACAACGTTCGTTTACAATGCGGAGGACAAAGTCCTCGGCCGTTTGGCTAGCATAGTCGCAAAGCAATTGCTATCTGCAACGAAAGCAGGTGAAGACACCCGTGTCATCATCGTCAATGCAGAGAAGGCGATTGTATCCGGCAAGCGTACCAGCGTGATGTCTGACTACCGAAGTAAGTACGAGTTGAACCACGCCCGTAAGGGACCGTTTTTCCCTCGAATGCCAGACCAGATTCTCAAGCGCACCGTCCGCGGTATGTTGCCCTACCAAAAGAACAGCAGCGGCCGTGCTGCCCTGAAGGCACTACGCGTCGAAATCGGCACTCCAACAAATCTGTCCGGCGACTTGCCCGACGGTTGCGAATGGGGAGATTCATCCAAGATTGAGCGCCCGCTCCCTGAGCGATTCGTCCGTTTGGGCGAGATTAGCAAGGAACTAGGCGTAACTGTACGATGGGAGGCGGAATGAACATGGCGAAAAAGAAGCAAAAGCAAGCCAAGGTGGTCAATACATCTGGTAAGCGCAAGACCGCCATCGCTCGAGCCACCGTTAAGGCCGGCAAAGGCCGAGTTCGTGTGAACTCTGAACCTATCGAAATTCTTCAACCTGAAATGGCTCGCAACAAGGCCATGGAACCCCTGACCATTGCTGGTGCAATGAACCGACTTGGTTCCGTTGACATCAATGTGAACACCATTGGTGGCGGTCAGATGGGTCAGGTTGATGCAATCCGCACTGCGATTGCACGTGGACTTGTCCACTACAATGATGGTGCGGAGGGAATTGATGAGGAACTTCGTGACGAGTTCCTTCGATTTGACCGAAGCCTGCTAGTGAACGATCCGCGCCGCAAGGAACCCAAACACCAGATGGGTCGTGGTGCACGTGCCAAGTGGCAGAAGTCTTACCGTTGAAATGAGGTGAAAATGAATGATAATACCAGTACGATGCTTTTCTTGTGGACATGTAATCGGACACCTTTGGGAACGCTATTCCAATGGTTGTGCTGAAGGACGTGACGCTGGAGAGATGCTTGATGAAGTTGGTCTGGAACGCTATTGCTGCCGTCGAATGTTCGTCTCTCACGTCGAATTGATTGACGATGTTGCGCCATTCAGCGTAACTCGAACGCAGGAGTAACACCGATCATCTGTGCAAACAGATGTCTCGGGCCCGTAGGTTAGCTTGGCCAATACTTGACGGCTGGGGGCCGTCAGACTCCGGTTCAAATCCGGACGGGCCCACCTTCGGTGGGCACTGACCGCGAACGGGAGGGTTCAAACCTCATCCTGAACACCCTTGATTCCATGCGACAGCACGGTTTGAGCATCCTCGTCCTCGCAAGCCTCATCCTCGCACCCTTGCTAATCGCAGCGCCGGAGGCGCTGCGGGCCCACGCGCACGAGGGAGTTGTGTACACTACTGATCAGACTTGGTCGGGCAATATGTCACTTGGAGAAGATGTCACGATTGCCAATGGCGCAACCCTGACAATTCAGGCTGGAACCCAACTCAATGTCACTGAAGATGTGACGATTACTATCGAAGGTGATCTAGAAATTCAAGGTACTGCGGGTGAACCCGTTGAAATTTGGGGTTCATGGATTGCCAACACTTCCATTCAGGCCCGTTGGCAAGGATTCCTCCTTGATTCCGGGTCATTATCCACAGTGAGTCATGCCAATATCTCCGATTCTCGTGGTGGCTTTGATGTTGAATCAGGAGCAACACTAGCCATTGATACAACCAACCTGACCGACACCATCATCGGAGTTTGGGCTAAAGGAACACTCTCTGGCGATGGATTTGCCTGTGATACTGCTACCACTTCCTGCTTACGTGTCGACGGGGTTGCTTCACTCACAGACGTCACCTCAACACTCAGTGCAGAAGTTGTTCATGTCCACAACGGTGGCAATGCAAACGTTGGAACTGTGACCTCCTCCAACGATGCTGATGTCATCGTTCTCGATGATGGCTCGACTTTCTACGGTGAGGCTATTGCCGCCGGATTCACTCGACTAGTTCGTGGCAGTGGCTCTGTCACAGCCACAGTAAACCCTAGTTTGTCTGGAGGAGGCACAGTCTTGGTTGAAGCCGATGCTCTCAGCGGCCTTGTAATCACAGGCAATTCATTCTGTGGCTTCGAATGTAGTGTGGATTCACTTTTAGTCGGTAGCGTAGAGGACATTGAATTCAGCTCTATCTATCTCACCTGTGGTGGTTCTGCTCCTTGTATCGATGCTCAAATCGATGGAGTGTTGGCATTTGTTGGCTCTGGCTTTCCGGTTAGCGAGATCAATACGAATGGTACCTTTGCTCGTCTTCGCGGTGAGGGCACAGTGAATATTAACGAACTATCCGTGATATCGAGTAACGAATTGTTCGACGTGTCGGGCTCCGGTGAGTTATCCATCTCGAGTTCGACATTAAGATTCGACGATGGCGGTTCGATTTCCGGCTGGTCGTTAGAAATCGACAATACTATCATCCTAGCAGAAGAAAATGGATTTGTTCTGCTCGATGTGGATACAACACTCACATCGATTGAGTTGCATCGCGACTTCTCAAGTTCAGATTCGACTTCCATCGGCCTCAGAGCGGTGTGGTCTGACATCTTCTTGGACGATGTCTCATTGGCTGGCTGGAACGAAGGCATCCGCTGCGAATCGGAATGCAGCATAACTGGCGGCCATCTGATATCTGGAGGCGGTGGCCGCAACACGGGCAGCGGAATCACAATTGATGGAGGGACAGCGACAATCGATACGCTGGACACCTCAGCATCCGATGTGGGGATCGATGTTGTGGATGGTCACATCCACCTCGTTGAATGGAACATCGATATGGCCCACCGATCGTATGGAATTGAACTGTCTAACGATGCCAGTGCAATCATCCGAGATATGCCGGGCTATACATCATCGGGGGCCTACGATGGATTTGGAGATGGCACCCTTCTATGGGGATCATCAGGGTCACCTAACCTAGCCATCAGTGTAGAAGAGCAATTCACAGAATCCACCATCACAGTGACCGATTTGGTCGGAGCCTCGATTGGTGGTGCGTCGGTTTATGCACATGGATTCGACGAAATTACCAATCCATCCGGCGAGGCAACCCTACCACTACTTGCCAGCGGTTCCTTTGTCGAAGCACAAGACCCTGCTAGTGGCATGGGGTCCAGCGCAACTCTGACCCCGCCCGGTGGAGATATTCAGATCGCCATTGTTCCCGGAACGGGTGATTGGACTATTCCCGCTGGAGTGGATGCCCGGTTGGTCAATGGCGAGTTTGTTTTGGATGGAAATCTAACCATTGAAAGCACCGCTTCACTCATGCTCATCGACGCAACACTTTCAATGCCTGAAACGGCAATTCTGAACATTGAATCTAATGGCCAACTCAAGGGAGACAATGGGTCACTGCAAGGTGGTATTGGCTCGTTGACTGCCGGTGTGCCACTCAAAGGCGAAGGACAAGGCTTGACCGTCTCATCCTCATTGACATTCACTTGTTATGACCCCTGGACATGGGTTGCAACCACACTCACTGGACCCCTACATCTGAATCAGAATTGTGAACTCATTCTTGATGGAGGCCATGTATCAGGTACACTCACCATCGACACCGATTCCATGCTGACACAACGCAGCCACCTCACGGTCACTGTAATCGATGCAGGAAACGCCGTTGAAGGAGCCAACGTGTCTATTGGTGGCTCCGTACAACAAACCAATTCCAATGGTGAAGTTGACGCATGGTTCACTTGGAGAGTTGTCGATGAGAATGGAGAAACAGATTCCAGTAATTTGCAAACCATCGTCATCCAGCACGCCAATGTCAATCGTTACCAATCATGGGATCCAACGAGCAGCGCTGAGATGGAAGTGATGATTTCTACAGTGCCGACTGGCACCATATCTGGATTAGTTAAATTGGAAACAATCTTCTCGCCATGGCATCTTGGAAGCGACCTATTCATCCCATCTGGTTCGACGCTGGAAATTCTACCCGATGTGGAACTGTCACTTGCCCCGGGTATTGGAATCACCATTGAAGGAATCTTACTCTCAGACGATGCTTGGATTGGGGGAACCGCTTCTGAAGGCCTTTCTGTTGGTACAAATGGCAATTTGCAAATGTCCTCTACACTCTATTCTGGCGGTCCGATTTCTGTTGGAAATCAAGGAACCGCATCTTTGTCCTCAGTGACCATTTCTGACGCCCCGATTGAAGTTAGTGGTTCGGGAACTCTCGCTATCATAGGTGGGTCAATCTCACAAACCGACATTTGCATTCGGGCGACGGGAACACTGAATATTGCTGGAACCTTGATTGAAAATTGCGGGATGTACGCGCTTTGGTCAACCGATGCCTCTCTCTGGATCGTCGATGCAGTAATCGGGCCTGGTAGTTCAAACGGAGCTTGGATTCAGCAGAGTTCAGGACATATCTCAGGATGGAACAGTACAACCTACGATGGAGATGGACCAGCGTTGTACCTGCAAATGGTCGATGAATCTCTCATAGTCACCGACATGACTCTCTCACCAGGAAGTGGGGGACCCGCTGTACACATCGAACAAGCAGATGATTTCTTGTTCAGCGATTCGACCATCACTGGTTCCCCCGGACTGTTGATTGAAGAGAGTGATATGCGCCTCTTGAGAGTTGATCTACTCGGTTCAGGGGAAGGTACGGGAATTACAGTCCACGGCACACCTTCAGCAGGCACAATAATCGAAGATTGTGAGGTAGATGGATACGCGACTGCGCTACACCTTGAAGGTGGATTAGAAGAGGCCGAGGGAGTTGGTGTCAGTATCATAAATTCACATCTTCATGCCACGACATCCATCGAATCTAATACGCTCCCATTCACCCTGCAAGGTGGCGAATTAGATGGCACCATACGGATGATTGGCATGGAGAAACAATGGTCTGCAAATCTCATCGATCTCGAGGATTTTGAGACTAATATTACGGGTGATGCAACTCTGTTCATCGCGCACACATGGACAGTATCTGCTCCTGACAACGTATTGATTGGTATGGCTGTCCCGGAATTTGATTTCACATTGGGGGAGCAACAGCTCGAATGGGATAATCCATCGCAGATTACCATCATTCATCAGGCCTATACCGAGTCGGGCATGACAGATGCATGGTACGGACAATGGACGGCCACTTCCGACGGCTACCTGCCCTCATCTGGACAGTTGCAACTCGACACCACTGGACAGCGCCTATTGTCGATTGAAATGAGTCTGAACGGGGCTCCAATCGTGAGTATCGATGGTCCAGATTCCATGGTCATCAATGCCGGACAATCGTTGGATTACAGCGCGACGGCAAATGATCCAAATGGCGACGATATCGCAGAATGGTTCTGGGTATTGGAAAACGGCGATGAGACGATTTTGCTTGGCGACACATCATCTGGCTCATCATCGGATACTGAGCAAGGCGAGTGGACACTTCGGGCTACTGCGGTAGATGTCCATGGCGCAGAAGGAACCGACACGGTTGCCGTGACAATCAATCCTGCAGATGCGGATTCAGATTACATCGAAACATGCCCATCCACGGGCCAAAATGCTTGGTGGGATGCTGAGAACAACCGATATTGTGGCCCCGATGTCTTTGATGTGGATGACGATAATGATGACTTCAGAGACGATGTCGATATATTCCCACAAGACCCTTGCGCTCATCATGATACAGACAATGATGGCTTGCCAAATTCCATACGTAGCAATTGCGAAACCGACCTCGTCGAAGACGACGATGACGATGGTGATGGTGTGGTCGATTCAGAGGACATTGATCCACTCGATCCCGGTGTGGGTCTGTACACCGAACCCGCTGGTGAAAAGTCGTTGATAGCTACCCTTTGTAGCCCTGCAGTGGTCCTGACGTTGGGAATTATCATCGTATTCTCCACATTCGCTTATCTCCGCTTCAATGCTGACATTCGACGTGAGGATTGAGGTGAGAATTTGCAGGCGGACCAAATCGCAATGATTGTCATCGCGATGACCGCTGCAATCGTAGTCATTGATGGTTGGAAATTGTACCGCGCTCAGCAGGATATCCCAAACCTCGGAAAGTTTGCCACTGGTGGCATGGCATGGGAGAGTCAAACTAGTCAGGAATTAGTTCGTAACATCACCATGCTCGGTGCAATAATCATCATGATTATCGCTCCCTGGTTCTTGGCAGAACGAAGTGGAACCGAGACACACTGGGTACTCATCTTCGATGCACTGCTAGTCATACATGGAGGCTGGCTTGTGTTGCCGAAGCGCTACGCAATCACCAAAGATTCACTCTGGGTTGACGGATTTTCCGTGGATTGGAATCGCTTGTGGTGGACAGGATATTCGGGCGGCTCAAGCATCACTTTGCAGCGCAAAGGTTGGTGGCGTTTAGCTCCATTACCACTCGGCGGCTCCGAAGAAGATCTCGCAGCAGCAGCCCTCAGAATTGATGCAATCATGATCGGAGAGTGGGAGACACTCACTGGCTTGCTTAGTGAAGAATAGTAGGATTCAAGAACATCCACGTCCCCTATGGGGACGTGGGCTGGATAGAATTTGGACACGACGACGCCACGACGGCGCGCATCGCTGCCCTAGCGGAGCAAATCGCTCACCATTCGCATCTCTACTACAATGAGGCGACCCCAGAGATTAGCGATGCCGAGTTTGATGCCTTGTGGGACGAACTCAAATCATTGGCACCAAATCACCCCCAACTACGTCGCGTAGGGGCCCCTGTACCACCAGGTTCCGTGAAAGTTGAACACAGATTCCCAATGCGCAGTTTGGACAAAGCAACCGGCGATGACGAGGTCGCACATTTTGTCGCCGAGACGACTGCACACGGAAGGCGCTTTGTCGCTCAGCCCAAACTCGATGGCAGTGCATTGAGTTTAGAGTACAGGCGAGGGAGACTGGTTCGTGCCGCAACACGTGGTAGTGGTGAGCGTGGAGAGGATGTTACTGGAAACGCGCTTCGAATTCCCAACATACCGGATCGGCTGTCATGGGAAGGGGATTGCCACGTTCGCGGCGAGGTCGTCATGCATCTGGATGTGTTTCGTGAGAAGTACGCTGAAATCGCACCAAACCCACGAAATCTGGCTGCAGGCAGTCTTCGACAGAAGAATATCGAAGCGGGCAAAGGAGACGCCGCAGATCTCACCTTCCATGCCTACGATGTCCATTTCATCCCCAATGAGGAGAAGCATCCAGACAGCCCCGATGCACCTGAATTCGAGAATGACAGCGAATCGCTTTCCTGGCTGCGAAAGATCGGCATCACACCAGCCGAAGAGGTCGTCGTCGAAGGTGAAAACGACGAAGATACGACCCAAGCGTTGTTGACCCAAACCGAACGTTGGACACAAGAACGTGAGACTTCAGCGTGGGAACTCGATGGTGTCGTGTTCAAACTCGACGACCTTGCCAAACGCGAACTTCTCGGTCAGACTGCACATCATCCACGATGGGCGTTGGCGTGGAAATTCCCACCTGAAGAATCGACAACCGTTCTCTTGGACATCGATTGGCAGACCGGACGCACTGGGACTGTAACGCCCGTGTCTCGCGTCGCTCCAGTCGTGGTGAGTGGTGTCACAGTCGAGAACACAACGCTACACAACGCAGGTGAAGTTGAGAGATTGGGAATTTCAATTGGCGACAAGGTCCGAATCGTCCGTCGTGGAGATGTCATTCCCAAGATCATCGAATCATTGGGCCCCGCTAAATCTAGTGACATCGAGGGCCGCTTCCACGCAGATGGTGAACCATTTACGGGTGAACTCCCCAATCCTAGGTCCCCCCAAATTCCAACCCATTGTCCCGAGTGTAGTACTGAACTCAAAATGGATGGTGCCTTCTTGCGATGTTTCAACTTGTCTTGCCCAGCCCGGTTGACACGTTCCATTCTGTATTGGTGTCGTGCGCTTGAGATGGACGGCATCGGTGAGAAACTCGTCGAGCAGTTGTGTGATGTTGGCCTTGTGAAGACTATTCCTGACCTATATCGATTGACTTCTGAGGAATTGCAAAGTCTAGAACGAATGGCTGAGAAATCAGCAACCAATGTCATGAATCAGTTGGATAACACAAGAGAACTCCCTCTTGACACCTTCCTATTCGCCCTAGGATTGCCTCGAATCGGCCCAGAATTGGCCACAGTATTCGCTGGTGAGATTTGCACGATGGGCAACCTCCTTGCGCTGACAGAAGATGATCAAGAACGCTTAGTCGCTATCGATGGAGTCGGTGAGACAGTAGTAGATTTACTGATGACTGGGATTTCAGATCGTTCAGCAATATTGGAAGATTTCAATCAGATTCTAACCATCACAGATGTGGCCAGAACCGAAGCCCCATCTGGACCTTTGACTGACCTTTCATTCTGCATAACAGGAACACTTAGCCGTCCCCGCAAAGAAATCGCGTTGAAGATTAAGGCGGCTGGTGGCAAGGTTGTATCAACCGTTTCGGGCAAATTGGATTTCCTCGTCGCTGGTGAGAATGCCGGTTCCAAATTGGAGAAAGCCACACGATTGGGTGTGAATGTACTCAGCGAATCTGATTGGGAAGAAATGCTTCAACCGTAGAGCATAGCATTGGCCCCATCGTCACCCTGTTCTTCACCCGCGGCTCCGAGTTGATGTTCCATCATCGCCTTGATTTGGGTCTCGATTCGCACCGCTTCTTCCAACAGAGGTTCAGTGTCTAGTTCAATGGCAGGTAGTAAGTTGTTCAATTTCTCAATCACACGTGCGGCTGCGCGTGCATCTGGAATACCGCCTGTAGCTTCGGCCATGATGCACATCATGTTCAGTTTTCGACGCCGACCTTCACCCAACAAAACACCACTCATGCCAGCAATCATTCCAGCTTCAAGCAAAGGAATACCCATCCCCTTTAGTTGTTCAATGGCCCAATCGGTAGCCCCTATTCCGAGCAATGTTTCATCGGAATCGTCAGAATCCATCACCTCGTGACCACTTTCTTGCTGATGACTAAAGGAATCGACGAGAACACCGGCATTGAACCCTTTCTCGTGACTGTAATTGAGCAGAGCCTCAGAGAGCGGCAAACACATCTTGGGTGGAATCGGTGCTTCGGAGACGAGAACGACAACACTGTCACATTGATCCATATCGCAGACGGGCTTTCCAGCATACATGCGTACTGGCGGCATGGGTTTGCCTTCGTGAATCAGCGCCACCGGTGGTAGACGAGCATCGACAACACCGCCAATGAATTCGAGTTCAAGTCGCTCGATGAGGTAATGTGCAACGATACTGCTCACGTGACTAACGCCTGGAAAACAAGAGACGACAAGCGCCCCCTCTGCAATTGCATCATCTGATGCTTTGACTCTCGGCAACTCTCCCATGAACCATGCTCGCCCATCGGTGGTGTTAATGCTTGGGCTGAGCAGAGCAGTTCCGCGGAGCAGTTCTGGGGGGCGAAATAGTGGCGATGAAACAATGGTCATATGACGAACGAGGGCACCAATTATCTCCCTCGTCATGGAACAATTTCGCTTCATGCCCGCGAAAATTCTGGCTTTCAAGACAACGTTTACCCCGCAAGGCCGGTATGGCCAGTGCCATTGGTACCTCTGTGCACAATAGCGTTGAAGATATGTGCAATATCGACCTATCAGGTCGAGATGGAGATGAAATCGGTTGGCTGCCCCCCACTGCCAATGCAATCCTCGAGAAACAGTGGGAGCAAGAGAAAGAGACCTTCATGAATACACCCCGACATCCTCGATGGAAACAGGAAGAATACCCTCGCGCGCGTAAGTTACTCATCGGTTCGCTAAACATTCTCTTCGCCAAGGCCCGAACGGGAAAAATCGCCCTCTCAGAGGTATCCATTGACATGTGGCGCAACATCCAGGAGATGGTTCTCGCCGCCGAGGGAACGCTTCGCACATCTTGTGGACGATTGATGGGCCGCCTTGATCTACTCGTCTCAGATTATGACGATGAGGGCAACGTCGTTGGGTGGATTGTTGCAGATTTGAAAACCGGGAAACCACCGGACGGTGAGCTGTATGATACCGTAAGCAGACAACTTCGCTTCTATCGTGACATTCTGTGTGAAAACAATCCAGATCACCCTCCTGTCCGTGCAGAAGGATGGTATTCCAACGGTTCCGTTGTGTTTGAAGCCGAAGGCCCCAGTGTACTTCCTGAAGCTTTTGAGGCGTGGGAAGCAAGCAAAATCACCAGCACACCCATGGATGCAAAACCGAATGGAGAGGCGTGCGCATTCTGCGAATGGAAGGCTTGGTGCCCGGCATGGTTGTGGGCACAAGCCCAAGGCGAGATGAAACCCACTGGAATCTTCAGAGACATGGTCGCAATTCTTGAGAAAGTGCAAGTTGAAAATGGCATTTGTCTTGTTGAACGCATGGCTCCAGTCACTGAAACGGGTGAACTTGCACCCACAGGTCAACGTGCGGGTGCAGTATTCGCAGGCCAGGCCCTAGAACGATTGCAAGCATTGGTCGAAGAGGGACACAAAGGTCCAGTATTCCTCGGAGGAGTTCGCCTAGATGGCGATACTTGGAAACTTGGAGATTGGTGCGATGTACTACCTTGGTCCCCATTGCTAGAGGGACGAAAACGAGAATAAGAAACATCTTGCAACGTGGCATTGAAGAGACCATACCCTTCTTCGACAGCATGGGGAGTGAGGAGTCCGGCCAACGTCGTCGCGGCCCCCCCGAGTCTAAACGCAAGCGTTCTCCACCATCTACGCCTCCTCCTGAAGAAGAAACCGAGGGTGGCGAATGGTACGATGATGTTGTCGATGAATCTCAATCCAGTGGGGGCGGTTTCGGCGGTTTTTCAGTCAAACGTCCGCAGATGTCGAGTACCGATCAAGTCGAAGGTCAACAATTGGAACGTTACTTCGAAAAGCAGTATCATGGAAAATCTGAGGAGAAGCGAGAGAGCATTGAGGATGGGTGGGAACACACTGAATCTGAATTCACTATTGCCACATTGCTAAATGGTTCCAAAGCGATTCTTCTTGGAATGCAATCATTCATGGTCGCCCTTCCAATGATTTTGGTATCAATGGCATTGGTTTGGGCAGGACAAGGATTTCTTGAGAGCATGGACAATTCAACTGGTGCACTGTTGAACATTATCATGACCTTCATTGCAATTTGTTTGACGACCATCGCCCTGATTCAAATTGTTGTGTCAGCAGTTAACCAATCACTGCGAGAGAGGGAGATTGCCATCGATGGCGCCGATATTCCCTTGCTTGGTTGGATGGATTCTATGCGATTGTCTACCCGTCTCTTCACCGAGGTGATATTGACATTCATTTTGGTATGGTCTATCGAGATAGTTGGACTCTATATGCTTGCAGGAGCCATGCCGGATATGTCTCTACCATCCATAGATCCAGACAACCTTTCTGTAGGGACTGTGTTCTACATCTTGGGCGCAGTCGGCTCTATATTCGTCATCATCGGTACCATACCGTATTCGATTGAAGCGACCATCAAACGCTCTTGATTCAGTTGCTTCTCTCTGCTTGAAGTACATCGATAGCCTCGGATTCTAGTGGACCCTCTGGCGAACTCAACCAATCGAGATAATTGGAATCCGCCTGCCCGATATCCACAACGGCCCTGCCCCGATGTAATCCTCGTCCGATGACCATTCCCGTTTGGGCTATTTTCAACCATCCGTGACTGCCTAACACCGGTTCCATGTCTTTGAGATTGGGCCCAATATTTTCGGTGGCTTTGGCCCGACGATTGGAGCCACTAGACCATTCAGGAATATCTTCGACTGAGCGCCGAAAGTGTTGGGGATTCTCCTCCATCATCTTGTGGAGCAATAGCAGCGTAGCCGCTGCATCCGCACCCGCAGTGTGTGCCGCTTCCAGTGTTATCCCAAATCGATGACATAGAGCTCCCAAGTTGTGACGGGGTGGAATCTCAAGTTTGCGCGCGATTTTGAGCGTGTCTAAAATTGCCAATGGTGTAGGCATGGGTTGTCCTGCCCGGAGAAACTCTGAGCGGAGGAATGGCCAATCAAACCGTTCTACATTGTGCCCAACAATCACGGCCCCCTCCATGGCGGTGGTGATTTCTGCAGTGAATTCCTTGAATGAGGGGACATTTTTGACATCGCTGTCATGGATCCCATGAATCCGCGTCGTCTCCATCGGGATTCTCATCTGTGGATTGACCAACTCCTCAAGATGAATGGAACTACCATCGGCATCACATCCGATTAGGGCATATTGCACAATGCGGTGTTGCTTGGGGCTGAATCCCGTGGTCTCTAAATCGAAGCCGAGTACACGATACCCAGCCAGAGGATCAGCCGCCATGGAACCGAATGGAATCGCGACGTCGCTTGAACCCTCTCATTCGTTAATCGCAATCGGACTTCGTAGAAGTCCTAAAAATGCGCTATTTGATTGGACAATGAATCGTCACTCTTCTAAAGGAGGATACTGGGTCGGCGGGGCATGCTCAACTCAGGGGCGAATCGATTCGCTTCTCGTCGCCCCCTGACATTGCTTGTGATTGCGACCATGCTATTGCCAATGCTTGCAGGTTGTACTGGCCTTGGCGGCCCCCCTGAACCCAATGCCAGAGTTGAGGCTGACCGCTCCAATATCAACGAGGGCGAATCTGTCAATTTCGATGCACGCGCCTCCACATCTCCTGAGAGCACCCTCATCACAGAATATCGTTGGGATTTTGGCGACGGCTCAAAAGCCGAGACCGTTCAGGGATACACAAGTCACACATTTGCTGATGCTGGACTGTACGAGATCAGCGTCACAGTTGTCAACGATCTTGATGGCGACGATACGGCCACAACGTTGCTGACTGTCAATGGGTTCCCGAAAATCTCACTCTCCATGCCTACAGCGATTCGTACTGGTGACATCGTCACACTGGATGCTTCGACCTCTTCGGATCCTGAAAACGGTGAATTGACCACTGTCTGGGATTTGGATTGGAACGTAGATAGCGACAATGATGGGGATGCAACCAACGATAATGATGCGATGGGTGCTGTCCATCGATTCACCCCCTACGAGAGTGGGAATTACACTGGTTCGGTGACGATTACCGACGAATCTGAAGCAAGTGCGACACGAATGTGGAATCTCACTGTCCTTCCACGAACGTACCAAGTCATTTGGGAAGTGAAGACCGTCACTTACGATTGGGATGGATACCTAGAACAAGGCCACATCCACACTATCACTCATATGCCGAGTGAAGAAGGAAGAATCATGTCGTTCAATGCAACGTTGACTCTGGCCATGGACATCTTGCCAATCATGCTACCCCAGGACAATTTCTCCCTCACTGTCGATGTCCGAGATGATGGTTGGACACAAACGGTTCGAACCGAACAAACCAATGTCACCCACAACGCCTCTGCTTCGATGGAGTACCTCAATCTCAATCCTAATTCAGAGGATGCCCACAATCTCACTGCCGATTCCTTGGAAGAGTTGATTGCGATGCTCGATTCACAATCCGGTGCTGGATTCGGCATAGGTGACTGGTTGTGGATTATCGAAGCTGAAGAGGCTGATCCGGACTTCCCTGTAGATGAAGTCGACCCCGATGGTGGCAATGAGTGGGAATTGGTTGTTGAATTCACATTCCTCGTTCCACGCATCAGCGAAGTGGGCGTCTAATCGAGCCCCCTCGCAGGGGAAGCGATTTGAACCCCTGTCGTCTCGACGGAGCCGATGGTGACCTCAATCGACATCAAGAAGGTCTCGAGCAGAGGCAAGGTTGTCATCGATTTGGATGTCTGGATGAATGATCCTAACGACCACGAATTTTCACCCCGCATAACACTCTCGGGCAATTCAATTGAATTGCGCGTACCTGGCCATGAAGACCTCCTCGCTAGCATTGAGTTGGATGATGACGCTTTGCAATTGGCTGAGCGAGATCGTGTGGTCGAAGCTCGAATCAAATTCAATGTACATGGCATGCACGGAACATTGACTCACAGGACTCCAAACCCCCGAAGTGGGCCAAAATCAAAGAAATTAGCCGAGCCACGATGGAAAGTCATGCTGCCACTGCAGTAAGTCGTTCCAGAAGTGGGACCCCCGGGGGTCCCCATGTAGTTCCTCATATACCCCCAGAGACACATAGATAACATGGCCAAAGGAGCACAGAAGGAAGCAAGGCTACGGCGCTTAAAAGAAGAAATTCTCAATTTCGTCAGTATTAACCCAGGTTGTACAGCCTCGCAGATCGTTGCGTGGCTATCTATCGATTTAAGAATGAAAAATCACGGGCTAACACCTCGAAAAGTTGGATTCTTTATCCCGCGATATTGCAAAGAATTGGTTTGGAAGCAGGATTCCATGACCGGGAAGCGAATTTACACCAACAAAGCGTGAACCGTTCTGGTTAAGTCAGGGTGCTCGGTGGGCCGCTCGCTGGACCCATAGTGTAGCCTGGATATCACTGGGGCTTGCGGAGCCTCAAACCCGTGTTCGAATCGCGGTGGGTCCGCCATCTTCTTCGTAGGGGCGCGTAAGCGAGTCTCATGCCCGTCATCCTACGCCGCCGAGTCGATTTCCCGATGATTGATCTTGCACAGGTTGTATTCTACCCCGAATACTTTGATCTGGCCCATCGTTTCTTTGAGGAATCCTGGAACGAAATTTGCGGCATTACCTACCCAGTTATCACCCAGGAAATGCACCTCGGTTTCCCCGCAGTACACACTTCAGCCGACCATCTTGCACCCCTTCGATATGGCGACGATGTCGTCTGTAAAATTTGGATCGAATCAGTGGGAAATTCCTCAATCGTGTGGCGTTATTTATTCTACAATCAGGATGAGGTTCTTTGCTGGGATGCGCGGGTAGTGACTGTGTGCGTTGACATGCAGACATTCGAGAAAATTGAGGTACCCGATGAGCTTGCGGATTCATTGAGAAAATGTACCGAGGATTAAGGAGTGTCGAAGCCGAGGTGAATACATGTCAGACGAAATCGGGTCTGTCATGATGGATGGCGAGGAAGAACTCGTCATGCCGACAATTCCGATTCGCCCTAACAATGCCATTCCAGTTGCGATTGGTATTCTTCTTATTCTTGGCTCCATGCTAGGTGCAATTCTGGCATTTGGCAGCGCCGCCGTTTTTCTGGTAGATGACGAATTGAGAGCAGAAGGGGGATTCACCGATGAGCAAAATCGGACTTTCGACATGATGAAAGAAAGTGGTATGGCGACAACCTTCACCGTGCTGTATGGCTCGATGGCGCTGGGTTTGATTGTTGCAGGCTTCATGCTAATTCGTAAGAATCCGCTTGGCGTCAAGGTGGGTATGGCTGCAGGATCCATATTCTTCATCGCAAACATTGTTGAGACAGTTTGGATTCATATTGTGGCCGAGGATTATGGATTTGAAGCAACAATAGGCAGTGGTCTCATCATGGAATTCGCATGCGGAGCCTTCTGTATCGCTTTGCCTCTAGTTGCCGTATTGATTCCAGAAGGACGTGCAGCTCTATACCGGGAATCGGTTACATTCGATTCGATGCCTCTAACCTATGACGAAGAGGAATGATTAGTCTTCTCGTGGCCACTTTTTTGTGAGGGCTGCGTGTAAATCGGCATTCATTTTCGCATCCCACCAGTTGGCTCCCCTCCATACAGCATAGCGTCCACGAATTCCGCGAAGGTCAGCTCCGTCCATTCGTGCGTTTTGGAAATTTGCCAGCCCAAATCGCGCCTTCTTGGCCGTAACATTGCGCAAATCTGCATTGTCAAATGCTGCTTTCATGGCATTGGTCCCAATCATTGAGGCATTGCGAAGGTCAGCCCCAGAGAGATTGGCGCCTTCAAGGTCTGCTCTATCGAGAATAGCCCTTCGAAGATTTGCACCAGAAAGATCGACACCACGAAAATCGTGACCAACGAACGATTGGAAAGAAAGGTCCGCATTGGGACCAATTTCAGTCATTGCAAACCCTCAGACACCTGAGCGGCGATCTAGATGCGCCCGCCCTTCAGGTGTGAGTACAGCATATCGATTCTTATCGGATGTGCCTGGGGGGCAAGAGATGAACCCTCGTTCTAAGAGTCGATTCAGATAGAGTGACAGATTGTCAGGTGCTGCCAAATCACTGTCATCGAAGAGTTTCTTGAGTACGCGAGGGGGCGAATCATCGACACCTTCGACATCGCGCAGATATTGGATGGCAGCGAGCACCTGATCTGGCTTCTTGGTCAGCGTACTGTTCTCAATCAATGAACGGAAGGCAGAACCCCTCTCGGGCATACCACTCTTCTTAGCCGCTTCAACCGCGGCAGCCATTGCGGTTTCACGCGCACTGCGAACCTTGGCGATGGCCGTGGACCATTGTTCACCCTCGCGAATATCCATCATCTGCGCATCCACCTCTCTCTGCGATCCTGAGATATCGATTTCTACATCGCCAACTCGAATCAGCACGCGACTGTTTCCAGCTCCTTCCGAACCCTTCACCAAGTCGCCACCTGACCATTTCCAACCAGTCGTTGGGTTATTTTAATCGTTACGATGGTAACTTTATGAAATTGAAAATCAAACCTTTGAAATTTATCCCGTTTCAAACGTTTCGGCGATTATTGGGGATATCTACTATCGAGATTTTTTCAATCTCCACGCCGAAGGCGACATAACCCCCTGATATTGTCCGCAGGGCCGATGACCCCCGTGCGCCCCCATGCGCAGGCGAGCGCTACGCGCTCGGCTTTCCTCGCCATGTTGATGGTCCTGAGCGTATTCTCATCAATGCCAATTGGGTCTGCTGACCCCCTCTCTGGTACGATAGATACCTTTGCCGATGGGAGCACGAGTGTAGCGGTTGATACCAACACACAATCACCCTCACCGGTCAATTTGACAATTCTGAGAAATACGACAATCGACAGCTCAAGTTTCCACATTAGCTACGATGTCGAAGATGCATCTCCCGGTTCGATAACAGTGGATGTCGACAGTGATGGCCAATATGAGTGGCATCTAGGTGGAAATGGCGATGGCCGCGTTGGAGAGCAGACCGAATTCGATAACGGCGCATCAACGACTTCGATTTCCGCGAATGGTAATCAGACGTGGTTAGGGACTGGTGGATGGCGTTTGCCAACATCAGCGATGATGGACTCATCGGAGATTACCGTTGAATTCACTCCAGACCTAGGGGCCCAATTCAGTGCAATCGGTGCAGTCACCGATATCGTAGTAGGCGATATGGACGGGGATGGAATGGACGACGCCATCTATCTGGTTCCCGATCATATTAGCAGCACCAATCAGACTGCATGGCCACACATCGGTTGGCTGAAATGGAGTGGTTCTTCAATTGTCACAAGTTGGATTCCAACCTGTTTTGATGCCGATGAATTGATTATCGGCGATTCAGACAATGATGGAAGTACGGACATTCTAGCGATTGCCAGTGACGTGGACACCCTCTGCCCTCACTTTTCGACCAATAGTTGGTCACAATCAATGAATATCACAATGAACAATAAATTCGAAGATGCTCTTCTAGCAGATTTGGATGGTGACGGCCAAGACGACTTAGTATCAATCGACGCCGATGGGACACTGGGCATGCGCACATTCAGTGGCGGCACTTACACGGGTGCAATCACTGCAACAGTTCCCACTGGGAACCAAATCCCTGGCCTTGACAACTTTGTACACGTTGGAGTCGGTTCTTTCTATGGAAATAATCAGTCCATTATCGTCGGCGAAACGGATGCGATGACCGCTTACAATACATTCTGGAATTTCTCAAACAGTAATTGGTTTGCAACAATGCAGGACTTTGAGTGCACAAGTGGCCCATTCGAAATCTTCGATTGGAATTCAGATGGATATCAGGATCTGATGGGTCCATCCAATACGGCAGCGTGTATGGCTTCATGGAACGGCACATCGTGGAATACAGCCACCTCAAATCTTGTTGGATTGTCAAATTACAGTGTCGGCGACCACGATGGAGATGGAACAGTCGACGTATTCCGGGCCATCGAAGGTTCCCCTGACGGCTCCGACGGCACCCAAACCGGTTCAGTCGAGATGCATGTATTCAATCCGAATGGTGTAGTCAACTCAACCTCGACCTCGTTCACCCCACACACTTCACCTCGCGACATCGTTTTCGCGGATTTGGATGGAGATGGATTGAGTGAGCAAATCGTCGCTGCTGGCGAGGCATCCCCTGGCTTGTTCATCGGTGCGTGGCATTCAATGGAATGGGACCTTGAAGGAGACGGCACGAACGAGATGGCAACCTCAGGATACGCTAGTTCTACCAACCCATTGAGCCAATTCGATATGGGTTTGCTGATTACCAGCATTTCCTCCGAAATACTCAGTGTCCCCATCAATTACGATCAGTATGACACACCTTGGAGCATGATGGATCCGGTGGCACGGAGTATGGGCGCAGGCACCATCACGCAATCTGCCCTGAATATGTCATACACTGCTACCTTCGTCGTCGAGTCAAATCCGACCAATGGTAATCTCTCAAATGTACTCAATACCTTCATGCTGCTCGGAACCGGCGACATCGAGATTCCGATGGATGTCATCTGTACTCGAAATGGCACAGTCACCCTTGATTCATTGGACATTTCATGGACAGAGGGTGCATCCAACATCCAAGCCCCACCCCCTCCTGTTCTCAGTCTCTATGATTTCAACTACAGCCAGGTCAGTCTGATGTGGACGAATACAACCAGTCAATCAGATTTCATCACCTACCAATTGTTCAGGGCGGCCACGGGCACTCAAATTTCTATTCACCAACCTCTGGTTGATACACCCGTCAACGGATATCAGGATACAGACGGTGTCACCAATCAGGAATGGGATTATGCTGTTCGCTCTGTGCATAATTTTGGCATCACATCGACCATTTCCAACATTATCACTGTGAATGTACCCGATGTGCCACCAGTGTACGATACCACTCCACCTGAACCTGCAATTGTCAGCCTAGACGATGTACCCAACGACAACGGTGGCGTGTTGAACCTCTCATTCACCCCCTCACCATCCATCGATTTGGCCTACACACTGTTCTTCGTTCAGAACTCGGACTTCACCAATGCTACGGGATTGACTCCGTATGCCAACATCAGCAGTGAAGATCCAACAACCTCGATGCTCATCTCCAGTCTCACAGATGGAGAAGATTACTGGGCAGCAGCGGTCGCGGTAGATGGCGATGACAATGCTTGGTGGAATGTGACCACGACTGGACCGGTCCATTCAATCAATGACACCATTCGAGTCAGTACACTGACACTCGATGTCACTGGAGATGGGGTGTACGATGATGGCACGCACAGTGGCGTGCACCTACATGCTGGATCACCATTCTCGGTCTCAATGCAATTGTCCAGCGAAGGCTATCCCCTCTCCAACGAATCGGTGAATCTAACAGTTACTTTGGATGGCGCTTCATGGTCCACCACATTGATCACAGGCATTACCGGTTCAGCAACGAAAAATTGGGGTGATTGGGCTTCCTTTGTCGATGAATGGGAAGCTCATGGTGGCACCGGCCAAGTGAGTGCCTCATGGAGTGGCGGCTCCTATGGAGCCGGAGGACAGTCGATTGTGGGTGTCAGTAACAGTTCAGACATCGTCACCACTGTCGATGCATCATTGTCAACCAATTCACTTTCAATTCAACTCAATGGAGAAGGTTTGGGAATGGCCCATGCCAGTGCCACCACCACAGCGAGTGCTGAACAGGCAGTCATCGATGGCATCCCAATTGCCTGGCAACTTGGCAATGGGACCCAAGTCTTGGGCGATTCTGGAATGGCGCAATTCGATAGCATCGGCGTGGCCTCGGTGGCCGTAGATTACTTCACAGGTGGATGGCTGGACCTGACTCCAACCACTCCGTGGTGGCTCTCCTTATCCCCAACCACCCTCCGAATCGATTTGTTACCTCCACCCCCAGTAGGTTGCACAGATTCCACCGCCAATAATTTCGATGAGACCGCACAATTCGATGACGGGTCCTGTACCTATGACACCCCTCAACTGGTCTTTGTGACAGTCACCTGTGATGAAGTCTGGGAAATCTATGACAACAGTACCCATGCAATGGCCGAACTCTCCTCCAATTCACTGCACTGCTCTCTGACCAATGACAACAATATCACCGTCTTTGCCAATATCGCGTTCTCCTACAGTCAATCCACACCATTGTTTGTTGACAACTTGCCAAGTAGTGAAGTGAACATTGCCCCGAATGAATCGCTGACCTTCATCGTGTCACCTAGTCCATGGGCCATTGGACCCGCACCTCCCAATGGGACGGTCAGGATAGACATAGACATGTCCGCACCCGATTGGATTGGGGTCTCCGATTATCGAATTCTTGCATACGGATTTGTCCCCTTCAACGACACGATTGACGACCCTAACAATGGCGGCGAAGATCCGCAAGGTGAGGCAGGAGATGCCGAAGAAGAGAGCAACCTGCTTCTGCTCATCGGGATTGTCGCTGTGGTCCTTGCAATTCTTGGATTCGTGGGACTGCGCATGGCAATGCGTGAAGAAGAAGACGATGACGCTGAAACCTTCGAAGAAGAAGAATGGGAGTCTAAACCCAAGAAGCGGATTCGAACTCAACCAGATATGGATGACATGCCAACCGGTCGCAGCCTAGATGAATTGACCACAAAGGGCAGCAAGGTTTCTATGACCAAATCCAAGCGTGTCGATCGCCGTGCGGGTCAGCGACCCGCACCGATACACGAGGCCGTCGAAGAAGAGTACACTGAACCCGAGGAATGGGATTACACCCAGGATGAGGATTACCACATCGACGATGATGGAGTTGAATGGTGGAAAGACGAAGTCGGCCAATGGTGGTACAAGTATCCCGATGATGAGGAATGGGAAGCCTTCAATGAATGAGCGACGGGTTCTTGAGACAGGCAAACAAGGTGGATTCGATGACGGGCGATGGATACGCATTGGTTCTGCAGGGTGGTGCCGACCCCACCAAGCTCGGTGGGACCGCAGTCTGCGGGTTTTCCAGCACCGGCATGGTCGGTGTGATTGCCGCTAGTCACATGATTCGCGCATGGGATTTGGAGCAAATGGGCACCGTTCTCGATGAGAACTTCCCTGCGATGGCCCTAGTTCAGGAATCCGTTCCCAAGCACCCGGTCCGCGTCTATCAGGGCGATGGAATAGGCGTGTTCACCTCAGAGATTCAATTCCCTGCCGCTTACGATGTCAAGTTCGCTGAGACGGTTCTCAAGTGGTTCATAGAAGGCGGTTTTGATCGTCTGATTATCATTGATGGTGTCGTACCCAATGAGATTGGCCAGAAGGAAGAGGGCGACCTGTGGGGCGTCTCTAGCCATCCACTCGGTCGCAAGGCGCTGGCTGCTGCAGGCGTGTCACGCATGGAGCGAGGCATCGTCTCAGGCATTGCAGGTTACTTGTTGTCAGAAGGCGACCGACGTGGACTGAACATCACCGCATTGCTTGCCGATTGCAACCCAATGTACCCCGATGCGCGCGCGGCTGCGTTTGCCACTGAGGCAGTGAGTGAATTGGTCGACCGCGAGATTCCACTGAGTGAGTTGCTCGAGGATGCGCGTAAGATTGAGGAGAATGTGCGTGAGATGTTTGAGCGCAGCCAATCGATGCTACCGGCACCCGAGGGCTACGATGTCAGCCAATCAAGCGATGATCCGATGATCAATTGAGCACAGGGTAGTCACTAGACACCCCCATTGAACACGTGATTAAACACTGAAAACCCCGTATT
>Ga0208522_1000325_pt1 | contig 33033 bp, 19 predicted proteins | sample ETNtaG_25_FD_185763 | JGI IMG/M metagenome (GOLD analysis project Ga0208522, IMG submission 185763) | Marine microbial and viral communities from oxygen minimum zone, Eastern Pacific Ocean - ETNP201302SV86 (SPAdes) (version 2) | ecosystem: Environmental > Aquatic > Marine > Oceanic ... | reverse complement strand
AACCAGGAGAGTGTAAGGCATCAGTGCTGCATGCCTTGGAGAATGGGTACCGTTTGATCGATACTGCGATGGCCTACGGAAATGAGAATGAAGTTGGCGAGGCAATAAGGGAATCGGGAATCGACAGAAGTGACATTTTCGTTGTTTCCAAGCTAAGACAACCCCATGCGAACAGCCATGAGGAGACCTTGGAGCGATGCCAGCAAAGTTTAGAGAACCTAGGTTTGAGTTTCATGGATCTTTACCTCGTTCACGCGCCTCCAAAGGACCACTCTGCCCGAGGGCCGGTATGGCAGGGCATGGAAGAGTGCCTATCGAACGATTGGGCTCGCTCCATAGGGGTCAGTAATTACGGGGCCCACCATCTGGATTCCATGTACTCCTATGCCACGCTAATGCCCTCAGTCAACCAGATTGAGATTAGCCCTTGGCTCCAGAGGACCGCACTTAGGGCGGCTATCAGGGGAGTGGGGGCGGTACCGATGGCATACTCTCCACTTGCGCGCGGTCACAAGATTGACGATCCCGGGATATCAGCCGTGGCAGATTCTTTGGGATGCACTCCAGCACAAGCCGCAATCAAGTGGTGCATAGACACCGGTTCCATCACAATCCCCAAATCCAGCAACCCATCTAGGATCGAGGAGAACATCCTATCCTTATCCATCGACCTATCAGGTACCGAGGAAGCCTTCGCTGCGTTGGAGGAGTCTTACGTCTCAGGATGGGATCCGACTTCGGAGCCGTGAGTCGATGCGTCCTCCCGAGACTATCGAGGAGGAGTTAGAGATAATCGCAGATGCGCTGGATGCCGGAATAGACCCGTTTCCACCGAAGAAGAAACCCACGAGGTTGGCGAAGCTCGCCTTGGGATGGTTCATGATTATCATGATGGTTAGTTGGGTTTCCCAACTTCTCTACCAGTACGTTTAGTGAATCTCACTATTGGTAGTCCCTCCCGGATTCGAACCAGGGTCACGAGATCCAGAGTCTCGTATGATGGACCACTACACCAAGGGACTGGTAGCAGACGGACGAGGGATGGATATTTCAAGAAAACCGAGAGGTGATGCGAATCAACCCCTGAAGCTGGCATTAACCTTCTCGAGGCTTTCCTTGTCGGGGCGCATCAATTCTTCCCCAAGATTTACCAGTGGGATTTCGGACAACCCGATGGAGTCCGTGGCCGTTGGCACTTCAGGATCATAGTACAGCAACCCAGTAACGTGCCTCTCTCCCCGCTCAGCCTCATGAATCGCCTTCAGGGCAGATACCGCATCAGTGTGGTCATGGTCCGACCCAATGGTCTCCAGCCTCAATGTCGAGCCATCAAACAGCCGAATCTCACTAAACTCTCCCTCGGGCACATCGACTTCTTCCAATGGGGAGAAGTGGGGTATGTAGTCGAGGATGTGTAGGACCTCATCATTGTCCTTGACATAGTTGTAGGAACGGTAAGACTCGTCATTGTTGGCAAAGGTTACGCAAGGGGATATAACGTCGATTACGGCCATTCCCCTATGGCTCATAGCAGCTCTGACTAGGGCCGTTAGTTGCTTCTTGCTACCGGAGAAGGAACGTGCAACGAAACTGCACCCGAGATTAATTGCCATGGCGCAGAGGTCTATTGGGGCCTGTTTGTTGGGAACCCCCTTCTTCTTCTTTGATCCCCTTTCCACTGTTGCGCTGTACTGTCCCTTGGTCAATCCGTAGACGCCGTTATTCTCGATAATGTAGACCATATCCAGATTTCTGCGAATAGAGTGAATGAACTGCCCAATACCAATGCTAGCGGTGTCCCCGTCTCCGGAGACAGCTATGAAAGACAGGTCTTTGTTGACCATGTTAGCTCCAGTTGTTACCGATGGCATCCTACCGTGAACCGTGTTGAACCCGTGGCTCTTCCCAAGGAAGTAGGCAGGAGTCTTCGAAGAGCACCCGATCCCGCTCATTTTTGCGATTCCTTCCGGAGGAATGCCGTTTTCCCATGCAGATTGGATGATTACATTGGATATCTGGTCATGACCACAGCCAGGACAAAGTGAGGACTTCCCGCCAGTGTACTCTGTCTTTTCCAGTTCTAGGACGTTCAACTTCAAAACAGTCATTCTCCCACCTCCTTCAGAACTCCTAGGATCTTGTCCGCATAGACCCGGGCACGAGGTGGCATCCCATCACTGTAGGCCACGCTGTGGATCTTGGGAACCAGTTTCGCTGGAATCTCCTTGCGAATGATACCATGAAGCTGACCATCTCTGTTGATTTCTAGGACGATGGTGTTCTCATGGCTGTCAATGAACTCCTCGATCCCAGGATGCAGGGGCAATGCCCGGACTCTGCAGGTGCTAACGGAAAGCCCGGTTTCTTCCAGCATATCGTCGATTTCTCTGATTGTGTTCTCCATCGAGCCATAGAATACTACTCCAATTTGCTTATTCTCTTCTTCACGGATCACAGGTTCCGGAAGCTTAGTCCTAGCACCATCTATCTTCTCTCGTAATCTCGCCATCGCATCATGGTACACTTGTGGGTCTTCAGAGTAGACTCCGTCTTCATCATGACCAGTTCCCCTGTATAGGATGGGGTCTAACCCACTTCCCGGTAGAGTCCGATATGGGATCCCATCCCCATCAACATCCCTGTATCTGCCATAGTTCTGTATCGAATTCATTTCTTCTTGGGAACGGATCACTTTCCCTCTATCCATTGGAGAATCAGGGTACTCGAAGCCTTCAGTCAACCATCGATTCATTCCCAGGTCCAAGTCGCTGAAACCGAAAACCATGGTCTGGAATCTCTCTGCATAGTCGAATGCCCTCCATCCGAACTCGAAGCACTCGTCAACCGAGCCTGGGATTAGGACAATGTGTTGAGTATCCCCATGACTAGCCTCGTACAGTAGTGTCAAATCTCCCTGTTGGGTTCTCGTGGGCAAGCCAGTAGAGGGCCCGACTCTGTTCACATCCCAAATCACTCCTGGAACTTCGGCGAAGTAGGAAAGGCCGATGAATTCCGACATTAGCGATATCCCCGGTCCGCTCGTGCAAGTCATTCCCCTCCCTCCTGCCCATCCTGAACCAATTACCATTCCAGCAGCCGCTAGCTCGTCTTCAGCCTGAATGACCGCACAGGTGGTATTGCCATCTTCGTCGCTCCTCAATTCTGGAAGCCACCCAATTATCGATTCTGCCAGTGAAGATGATGGTGTGATGGGATACCAAGATAGCATGTTTATTCCTCCGTATATTGCACCCAAGGCTACAGCCTCGTTTCCGTCTATAAGGTAGGAATTGGGGCTCTTCTCCCTGCCCTCTACGATGTATTGGCAATCAAAGTCCCAGTTCTCTTTGGCATATCCCCTACCTTCTGCTATTGCCTTAATGTTCATCTCAATTGCCTTGTCCTTTCCCTTGAACTGAGATGCCACGGCTTTATTGATGGCCCCCTCATCAATTTCCAGAAGATGCGCCAGTGCTCCGACATAGTACATGTTGCACATCAGCCTAGCAAGCTTTGGTGCAATTCCCCTTGCCATCTTCGTCATCGGCATCCCAAGAACAACGCAGTCTTCTCTGTCTATAGGTAACCTCACGTCTTCGTTGTAGACGATAATGGTCCCAGGCTCTAGATTTTCCAGGTCCTTGTCCCAAGTGTCCTTGTTCATCAGGATCTGGATGTTGGTTCCGTCGCCAGGTGCCTGATAGCCCCTGTCGCTAGCTCTGATAATGAACCAAGTGGGCAATCCTGAGATATTGCTGGGGAAGAGATTCTTCCCACTAACGGGCACCCCCATCTCAAACATTGAGTGCAGAATAATTAGGTTAGATGACTGAGAACCAGTTCCATTCGCTGTTGCGACGTTGATGACAAAATCGTTTGCGATTCTTCCCATTGCTCTCTTTGTCCCCAGCCTGAGTCCACCCTCGGGTACCTCGCGAATTGTCGGTGAAGTCTTCCAGTCTTAGGCGTTGTCATGGATAAATCACCCCGATTAAGGACAGAAGCTCATCCGTTGCAATTTTCAATGATGGCGGTTTCGACCGCCCGTGCCTGTTCCCGAGAAGCTACAGAAGGCCTGGGACGATTCCGTCGAATTTCTCGAGGTCAAGGGTGACCCCGAGAAGGCCTTAGATGCCCTAAGATCAGCTTGGGGGAGCATCTCAACTGACTCTCAGAGGGCTAGGACCCTGAGTCTTGCAGCGGACGCCGGAACCGAATTGGGGCTTATAGAAGAGAAAAAACAGAGAACTCATTGGCAGAAGGCGTACAAGAACTACTCAAAGGCTCTATCTTTGGATCAAAATAACAAGGAAACTCGCAGGAAGATGAATAAATTAGCTTCAATGATGGACGAGAGGGCAATTTCCCTCGGCCTTGGCTTCAAGATTTTCGATGAGGGAAACCCAACCCCCCTTGGCGTTCTAGTAATCATGGCTTCCATGGTGCTCGTTCTCTCTTCATTCAAACTAATCTCAGAACTATTTGACGATTCAGAAAACCCCGTTGTAGTACTGGAGGTTCAGTACTCTGTAGACGGCCAACAAATCGTCGGAGAAATTGAGATTGAGCTTTACCAAGATAAAGCCCCACTGCACGTCGAAAGCTTCCTTACTCACGTAGAGAACTTTGAGTACGATTTGACAGAATTCCACAGGGTAATTGACGGCTTCATGATACAGGGTGGCGACATTGATGGCATGAGGGGGTCCGGAGGTTACTCAGCTCACTACTACGGCTGGTGCAATGGTGTGCAGAAGCCCGAAGACCAATGTCCCGTACAGGATGATTGGACCATTCCAAATGAACACGAGAACGGACTCAAGCACACGGCGGGCGCCCTAGCGGCTGCCCATGCAGGGGTAAATACCGATGGAAGCCAGTTCTACATCGTCCCAGAAGATGGAGTGGCTGACTTCTTGGACTGGAGCGAAGAAAAGGACTGTGTGTCGGCAGGAGAGTCATGCCACACAGTTTACGGTTACGTAATCTCGGGGATTGAGCACGTCAATTCCATCAGCGAAGTACCGACCAATGGCGGACAAACCAACAACCCCCTGGAGAAAGTGACTCTCCTGTCCGTTCAGATGAAGTCCTAGAGACGCCCTTCTTCCGTAGTCAAATTCATTTACCTCTCTCATTGTACTCTTAATTGGTGTAGTTGTGACTGTAGAAGGCCCATTCGGTGCAATTTCCGAGTTCGTGAAGGCGGATGGTTCCAATGCCAAGTTTGCCGATCTGAATGCTCTCAGCTCAAGTTGTGGATGCAATTTGGATGAGTTGCCGTTTACGATAAGGCTCCTTCTTGAGTCTGCCCTGAGGAGCTGTGACGGGTTTCTTGTCTCCGAAGACGACGTGCGTAGAATCGCTGCATGGTCGCCTGAGATGGAACCCGGGGAGATACCTTTCAGCCCAAGCAGGGTGATATTGCAGGACTTCACAGGAGTACCTGCGCTGGTTGACATTGCCGCCCTGAGGGACGCGATGAGAGAATTGGGCGGCGATCCTACTAAGGTTAATCCGCAGGTCCCCGTGGATCTAGTTATCGACCATTCCATCCAGGTTGACGTCTCAGGCCTTTTCCCCGATGCCAGAGAAAAAAACCTAGAGTTCGAGTACAAGCGAAACTATGAACGTTACAAGTTTTTGAAATGGGGCCAACAAAGCCTGGACAATTTTCGAGCCGTCCCCCCGGGGCGTGGAATCGTACATCAGGTCAATCTGGAATGGATTGCCAGTGTTGCCCGCGAAGAAGAAGGCCTCTGGATTCCAGATACCTTGGTCGGCACCGACTCTCATACTACGATGATAAACGGACTTGGGGTTCTGGGTTGGGGTGTGGGGGGGATCGAGGCCGAGGCAGTCATGCTCGGCCAACCAATCTACATGCTTCTTCCCGAGGTTGTTGGATTCGAGCTTAGTGGCTCATTGAATCCCGGGGTTACTGCAACTGATATGACTCTGAGAATCGTGGAGATGCTCAGGGAGCATGGGTGCGTGGGCAAGTTCGTAGAATTCTACGGAAACGGGCTTGCCAACCTCACGCTCCCAGATCGGGCCACCATTGCAAACATGGCCCCGGAGTATGGTGCTACTTGCGGGTTCTTCCCAGTTGACAATACGACTCTCGACTATCTGCTAATGTCTGGGAGAGATCCCAGTCACGTTGAGAACGTGCGTAGGTATCTTACTGCACAGGGCCTGTTCTACTCCGAAACTTCCCCTAGTCCCTTGTTCACCTCCTCACTGAGTCTTAATCTGGGTGAAGTAGTCCCATCTCTTTCCGGTCCAAAGAGGCCCCAGGACAGGGTATCACTTTCCAACATGAAGTCCCATTGGCAAAAGAGCCTGAATGCCCCATTGGGCCATCATGGGCATGGAATCGATCCCTCCAGCAACGGGAAATCTTCACCAATAGAAGGCCAAGATTCAGAGCTTTCTCACGGGGATGTCGTAATTGCCGCCATAACTAGTTGCACCAATACCAGTAACCCCAGCGTAATGATCGCCGCCGGGCTCCTAGCAAGGAACGCTAGAGCTAGGGGGCTTTCGATAAAGTCGTGGGTCAAGCCTAGTTTGGCCCCAGGCAGTAGGGTTGTCACCGAGTACTACGATGCAGCTGGTCTCACTGAAGAGTTGGATGCATTGGGATTCAGCGTGGTTGGTTACGGGTGTACCACCTGCATAGGAAATTCCGGACCACTAGATCAAGAGATCGAGAACTCTATCGATGATGCAGAACTAGTGGTCGGCAGCGTCCTCTCCGGAAACAGAAACTTTGAGGGCAGGATACACCAGAAGATCAAGGCAAATTACCTAGCCAGCCCCCCTCTAGTTGTCGCATACGCCTTGGCAGGAACTTTGGACATAGACTTCAGCACCGACCCACTTGGAACCTCAAGTTCGGGTGAACCAGTAATGCTTTCCGACATATGGCCTACTGATGAAGAGATCAAATCTACTGTGGAGACCTCAATCGGACCTGAGATGTTCATTAGCAGGTATTCCGATGTACTCAGTGAACCGAAGTGGGAGGAAATCCCAAGCCACCCAAGTGAGCTATATCAATGGGAAGACGAATCCACATACATCAGGTTGCCATCCTTCTTCCAAGGAATTTCTCCCGAACCCGAACAAGTTGAGCCTATCAAAGCAGCCCGGGTTCTTGTGAAAGTTGGTGACTCTGTCACCACTGATCACATCAGTCCCGCGGGTGCATTTCCTAGCAGCGGCCCAGCGGGAACATACCTAATCAGCCAAGGGGTCAAGCCAGTTGACTTCAACTCATTTGGAAGTAGAAGGGGAAACCACGAGGTTATGGTTAGGGGGACCTTTGCAAACATTAGGATGAGGAACCAGATTGCCCCTGGAACCGAGGGCGGATTCACAACCCATTTCCCCACAGAAGAGATCACATCTATTCATGAGGCGAGTGAAAGATACTCCGATGAAGGAACACAACTTGTGGTAATAGCCGGGTCCCAATATGGCACGGGAAGCAGTAGGGACTGGGCGGCAAAGGGCACCCTTCTGCTCGGCGTAAGGGCAGTTATAGCGAAGTCCTACGAGAGGATACACAGATCAAACCTTGTGGGCATGGGGGTCCTCCCTCTGGCCTTCTTGGATGGTCAGGATGCCGATTCCCTTGGGTTGGACGGAACTGAATACTTTGACATTCCCGCCTCTTCAGAATTGGTGCCATTCTCCAACATAGAGGTGACTGCGAGAAGTGAAGATGGCAAGGAGACACGTTTTTTCGCAATTGTCCGCCTAGAGACTCCTGTCGAGGTCGAATATTACAGAAACGGCGGAATCCTGCAGACAGTTCTACGAAAGCTATCCAAGCAAACCTCATGAGAAAGCACCTGCCGGGGAAATTAGATGGACGAAGAAACAGATATCGAGGAAGGCTTGCCTGGCCCACCGCCAGATCCCTCGAAGATCCCTTCAGTTGTGAGAGCAGTAGGCAGCTTGGACATTGATGAAAGCTCCAAAGAGCATGGAATTTCTCAGGCGACAGAACCAGACATTCGTGAATTACGCGAGTTCCTTGACGAGATTGAGGACATGGAACCGCTGGATAACAATCTATCCGGGGATCCAATGTCTGAGGCATGGCTCCAAATCCTGCTAACTTTAGTCGTAAGGGAACATGGGCAATCTTCTATGACTGTAGGAATGATTGAAACCCTCCTAGAAGACAAAATAAACAAGGACTCCACAGACCTTGCAATCTTCCTAGATAGGCTATGGATCATGGGTCGTCTGGAGAAGGTCTACGGAGTTTCAGAGGTGAGCTACTCCCCCAATCCAAGCTGGTTAGAAATGAAATAGAATCGACCTCCAATATAATGCAACAAAAAATCACTTATTGGTAATGCATAAGAGTGGTCGGAAAGTCCGAAACCGCATGGTGAACGACAGTAGGGCAGAGAAAGATGGAATTGTTAGGTGTCGGAGAGCCTTTTCTCTGGTCCTCTTGATGGTTACTTCTCTGGTGGTTTCGGCAGTCCCATACGCATCAGCATCCCATACTACACAGTACGGAGTCCAGAGGGACCCTCTCTACATCTCCATTGGAGATCTTGACTGCGACGGGGACAACGATATTGCGTCCGGAAGCGCCATGGGTCACTTTCTGAGCTTCCTCTACAATGACGGTTCTGGAGGATTCGGGGTTCGTCAAGACATCCAGATTTCCAATAATGACTCCTACAGAGCGGGCTTCAGGGATGTCGCAGACGGCAATCGAGTAGAGATTGCAGACGTTGATGGTGATGATGTGAACGATATCATCTACTACCAGCAGAACGTGAGGTTCGTCGGTGAGTCATTCGTCAGACCAGCAAACCTGACCGTCTTGAAGGGAGTTTGTAATGAGGGGGTAAATGAGTGGGAAGAGATGTTCGAAACAGTTACTGTGGTGAACCCATATCTTCAGGGATTCGATGTCGGCGACATCAATGGGGACGGAAATGCCGATGTGGTCTTTTCGTCCACCGATGCGACTTTTGCAAATCAGTTCGTTCAGATTTACAAGGGCCCTGACTATAGTATCCCTTCTAACCAGCATGCCCCAATTTCCGTTCCCCTAACTAATGGGCTGTATACTGCGGTAATGTTGGGAAATTGGGGAGAAGACCTGCAGACCAACCCCCTAACGGGAGACCCACTCCCCGGAGAGTGCGTTGATCTTGACATCTGGCTACTTCGAACACCCCCCTACAACGCAGGTGTCGGATATTCGAAGGGCACCTTCGATAATATGACGGTCCTGGAATACGACTGCCTCACGGGGACCTTCCCAAATCCGATGGACCCAACCTCAACTGGGACCATGCACGATTTTACCCTCGATGCAGAGCACGACTACCCCCTATATGGGATCGATATCGCGGACACCACACCTGAAGACAATACCGATGAGTGCGAGGAGGTTGGCTGTATCGACCTAATCGCTGCAGTGGACGGGATTACAGGCAACATTTCCTACGCAACCAGGAATGGGGGAAACTGGGACACCCAGAATTATGTTCCATTCGGAGACTTCCTCGCCCCATCCGTCACGATTTCTGATGTTAATCAAGATGGCGAGGTAGACTTCTTCGTTCCTACCTCTCTGACACTTCTGAATACGCAGGAATCCACAGTTCAGAACCAGACATACCTCTTGAGGCCAAATCTCAGGGCACTGAACACAGTTCAGATTCTCCTCGCTGACCCGGACAGCGATGGCTACCTCTCGCCACTTTCGTTCGACGTTGGTAGAAGGCCCACCATGGCAATGCCCGGACAGCTCCAAGGAGGGGACACCAGTGCCCTTGAGGTGGTAATCGGACAAGCAGACTATACCTACAGATTCTCCAACAATGCGATGTGGCTGGATACCCAAGGCTACGCCGGGCAGGGAGACTATCTCTCTGTTCTAGCATTGGATAATTACGACTTGGGAATTACCAGAGTGGAGATAGAGCCGTCAGTGATGGACCCAGCAACTTTCCAGAGCATTGTGGGCGAGGGAAACAGATGGGTGAATGTCACAGTGAAGAACACCGGCCTGATGCCAATATCCGGAGGAAGCTTGGACGTTGATCTGGAAGTTAGGGAAGTCCTAGGGGGTACCGACACAGTCGTTTACTTCAATGACTTTGAGGCTTCCTCGGCCAGTATTAACACCGGTTCAGCCGCATTCAACAAGTATTCCTACACCGGTGAGTATGGAGCTGGGAATTCCTCCTGGCATATCGACGAAGATCGCTATTGGGAGTCGGGAGTGACTTACCAAGAGGATGACATCGTACACCACAACAACACTGACTACATGTGCGGGAACAACAACACAACTACTTGCACGACTAATCCGCAAGAAGACAACTCTTCGTGGGAAGAAGTGTACTATGCCCCATGGGAAGCAGAAGCAAACCCAACCAACTACTACTGGGCTGGAGTGGAGCATACCTATGATTTCGATGACGGCAACTCATCTGACGTCTCTGGATACTACAATCACATGGACGAGGCCTTGATTCTGGAAGACATCGACCTATCAGGTGCGGATGCAGCTTTCTTGGATATGGATGCAATTTGCAGTGCTGGATTCTTCCAACTATTCCTTGCAGAACCTTACGATGTAATCGAGAGATGGCTGTACGAGGACTCGTGCAGTATTGAGGTCTGGAGCGATGGAACCGGATGGGAACCTGTATGGAGATTCGGAGGATGGGACAACGAGAGGAAGTATCGAATCGAGGAAAGGGTATCGAGTGCCCCCGATCCGGAGTACAACGACTACAACGATGACTTTTTCGGGGACTGGCACACAACAATGTGGAACAACTACACTGAATCGGGGGGAATAAAGGACTCCTGCGCGGTCATTCCATGGTGGGGATACCTGTCCTGCTGGGATGACGGTGCCTTGGACCAGACTGCTGAAACGATAGATCTCACCCCCTATGCCGGCCAGACCATAGACATCCGATTCCGATTCCGCAGCGGGCTGGAGGGCTCCGTAGGTCCCGATGGCTCTGCGGACGACTCCGCACTGGATGGATTTGCGATAGACAATATCACCATCAGGAAGCGTGACGTAAACTTCGGGGCCTCAACAGTTGAGAGCCAGCAATTGACTAACCTAAACATGATTGCCGGAGAATCCATCACAGTCCAACTCACTGCGGACTTCATCGACAACACGACTTACTACATCTCAACCACCCTATCAAATGCCAACTTGGGCAACGGGCAAATAGATCAAGATAGCACAAATGACGAGACAAAGTTCCAACTAACAGTGAGGAATCTGTACGACCCCGGACTTATCGAAGAACCATGGCTGGATCTGCTAAATGGGGAGCGCTATGCTTCCGGCGAAAGACCAATCACAATCGGAGTGCAGAACTGGGGGAACACTGTTGTCGACTTCGAGGTCGAAGCAAAGGTTAGGAATGCCCTCCCAGAACTAATTGCCGCTGAGGACTTCTCGGGGTTCCAACCAATATGGGATGACGATGGGAATGAGAACGGAAGCAGACTGGACGACTCATCCAGTTCGAACGAAATGCTCCCCCAGAATCAGGGTGTTTTCAAGAACCAGGCCTACTGGCTAGGACATCCATCAGACGGGTATGGCGACAACTGGAACGAGACTCTGACTCTCGAGCCAATTGAGCTTTCGGACAGCGGTGCAGACTTCACGTTCCTGACCTTCGACTACTTCGCCGAGGGAGACCATATCGCAGACCGGAACGGGAATGTCCAGTCAGTTCGCGACTTCTCTTACCTAGAGGCTACATGGGTAATTGACGGGCAGGTTATGAGCGGAATTATCTATGGAAGCTGGACCGATCTCAACGACAATGGGCTAAGGCTCGCGTATAACCCATATACCGACTCCGTATACAACTACTGCGAGGACTTCGACCAGAATGGCCTCTACGAGGAGGTCGAGTATGCAGGAGATCACTCCGGTGGTATCGGAGAAGACGGCTGGGTCTCTTGGTTCGACACAGACAACCTGGTGAGCACCTCCAGGATCGACCTCACGCACGTCCATCTCCTGAACCAGACGAGTGACGACTCCTTCGGATGGACCGAGGAGTGCACATCGCTGGCGGGGGCGGAAGTCACTTTCACCTGGCGATTCTACTCGAACGACGATGGCGTCAACGGAAACGCTGGATACGCAGGATTTGCCATTGACAACATCAGGGTGGACGATTACACGTTCACCGATGACGGTTCGTACACCGAGTCGGTTTCGGGGATGGATGCTGCGCAGAGGAGAACCATCGAGATGGGGACTCATGATTTCCAGAGCGGCCTATACAGAATTAATCTGATGACGCTATACGACAACACGGACAATGCATCGAATTGGTTCGGAAAACCCGAGATCAGCACTGCAAACAACGTCTCCACAATTCTGTTCGAGATTGCTAACGCAGACATCACACTCCTCCAGGCAGACGTTCTGGACTGCGTAGCTGATGCGGTATACAGTTGCGTATACCCCACCAACCCGTCTGGCCAGGAGTCGCACAACTTTGCGGTACCAATGTTGAATGGGGTTATCGAGGGAGTCTACGAAGTCACCATGACGATCGTTGACGAGGACACCGGCCAAACGGTTTTCCAGCAGAACTCTGACAATGGACCTTTCACACTGGACCCCCATCAGAGATCCCAGGCAAACTGGTCGTCCCCCTACAACCTGTGGTTCGATGGACACACCTACAACATCAGCTTCTTTGCCACCCTAGATGACACAGGGGAGTCTTCAGGAAACGAGAGATTCTTCTCTATCACCTTCATGGACAACATCGATATCGCGATATTCTCTGACCCCACTGATCAGAGCAGGCTCCAGAGGGTAAAGAGCGACTTGGACTCGATGAACAAGACCTACACCCAACTAGAGTTGGAGGATTGGAACACATACGGGATGGAGGACTGGCTCGAGCATTACTCCAAGGTTCTCCTGCCATGGCAGACTGACTACAATGTGGAGTATGGAGACTATTACGAATTGTTGGGGACCCCCAATCCTGAAAACTCCGGTATTACCCTAACTGAGACTCTGGTTGACTTCATGCAAGATGGAGGGACCCTTCAGGTGCATCTGGGGCCATACAGGAGCAACTACCTGAGCATGGCCAACGAGCAAGACAAGCTCCCGTTCGACATGGACATAGTGATGAGGGCCCACGTCAACCTGACTGACGACAAGAGAATCTCATCTGAGAATGTCAGCATCGTGGACGAATTCCACCCGATCATGTCCGGAATCGACACCTCCGCCTTCGCCGGGATCAACGGGGGGACCCATGTCGCTCAATCCGGGCTTGACACCAGTCAAGTAAACTCGTACAACATCCCCCTCGTCTGCAGAGACGGAGCAGTAGGTGGAACAGAAGGAGGGAGAATTAGCGACGGAGGGACATTCCACACCCTGATCCGAGATAGCGCAAATCCTGCCCAATCCCTGCTGTCCACCTGCAACTACCAACAAGGAGGAATGATCGTCACCACGATAGATGTGGAGAATCCAGCTGTCTCCCAACCCTTCGGAGATGCAAACTTCCCCCTATTGTCTAATCTGTTAGACTTCCACCTAACGCCTTACCCAGACGGTTTTGAGATCGCTGGAGAGGGATTCCACCTGACAATAAACGGCCAGCCTCAATCTCTTGACGTACTCACGGGGGCATACCAGAGGACAGCAATTGAGAGTGGTGCCACCCTAGACTTAGGTTTCGAGACAAGCGTCCCTGGACTGTTTGCAGACTGGGTGATTGAGTCCGCTGATGGGGGGACGGTTACCGGATGGGATGGTAACGCCCTTGGGGAAAGCAACAGGCACGTTCGGCAGACGGACTCCTCCGGTTCGGTATCTGGCACGTTCTGCGTTACCGACGAGAGTGCAGAACTAGGATGCAAGATAGATGCGGAATGGCGCATCTGGCTATTCCTACATGATTCGGATGGACATACTAGGATTACAAACGTCTCGATATACACCAACGACATCAACGCTGACAGTACCCCCCCAGTGGCCCATATAGAAATCATCAACGACTCCGTTTTCCAGGAGCTCGTAGTTCCCGATGGCTTCCAACAGACCCCCACCGGCAAGCAGGATAGTGAAGGCAATTGGATAATGATCGACTCACCCAAGTATAGAGTCAGACTATCCGATACAGGTACTACCGACTTGAAGTTCTCTGCGGCAAACAGTAGCGATATTGGAACCGGGATAATGGTCTACACATGGACGATTAGCGGAGACGGAAACCAGGACCACGTTGTCCAACTGCCAAGCAGCCAAGTCGATTGGCACTACACCTTCAGGAACCTGACTCCAAACCAGAACCCGATAATGATAGAATTAGAGGTCACTGACATGCGAGGGCAGGACTCAAGTCCAACCTTCCGAATCTTCTTCGAGGTCGTCGGGGAGCAGTATGGCGACGACGAGCCGGAAGTTGAGATGGACTCGATTAACACCGCTGATGGAGACTCCTTCCAAGCACTGGCGGTAGACATTGTAAACATCACAGGAGTAGTCAGGGACAATGATATCAGCAGCGAATGCGACGTTACTGTCGAAGTGGTTCTTGATGATATAACAATCCTAGATGCATCTCCCGCAATTAAGACCACAAATCACGAACTGGGACTCTATGACATTCAGAGTAACTTGTGCGATGGTGACACTTACTTACTCTCGTTGAACATCTCCCATCTCTACATGGAGCAAGATGGCAATCTGGGAGTGATTCACGTCAGGGTGACTGAGGGCACGTACCAGGTGAACGAGCAGATTCAGCTCTATACCGTCCCAAGACCAACTGACCCCTGCGATATCAATCCCGCATCGTGCGAGGACGACAGCGGAGACTCGATCAGTCCGGTGGTTCTCGCCGGGGTCGGAGCGATGCTGCTAATCGCAGTTCTAGCAATCACTCTATTCGCACGCAGCAGGAGTAAGACGTCTTCGGATGAGGATTCAGTGGAGTCCTTCGGTGGGGTCGAGTCAATGGACCGAGTCGAGGCTTACGTCCAGCAACTAGTGGCCCAAGGATACGAGGAGCAGATGGCCAGACAATACGCAACTCAGTACTATGCGCAGTGGGATTCGAAGCAGCAAGGCGGTGTAGGTTGACTCAAAATGGGATATCGAGATCCCATTTTGACGAAATTTCCTCTCCGGCTTCAACTATCAAACCAAGCCTCTCCTTGAGGCCCCCTGTCTTGCTCAGAAGTATGTGATTGTATAACTTGGAACCTCTGATTTCATCGGGAATGCACATTTTCCCCGTAGTGGTCTCGACATCAAGTGCCCTCTCGAGATCTATGGCGTATCTGTTCAGCCTGTTTAGGAGTCCCTTTGAGAGATTGAGAACAATTAGATACAATGTAATGATGATGAACATCACTATGAAGATCCCAAAACGCATTGATCCAATCATCATCATCGCAACTGAACCCATCAAGAAGACTACTGGCATAACGAAGGTAAGTAGGAAGAAAGTCTCAGACATGGGTTTCCTCTTCCTCATGTTTCTGATAAACTCCCATCTCTCGTCCTTCTCGTTTTGGGGCTCGAAAACAGTGTCGCCCTCTAACTTCCGAGCCCTGTCGAACATCCCCCTTATTCGGGCAATCCTACTTTCGATAGCCCTGTTGGGGCCCGTGTTCAATCCTTCCAGTATCTGAAGCCTGCTTTCTCCCTCTTCGAAGTATCCAAGCCTCACAAGGATGGATAGTTGCTCTATTAGGGGAACTATGTCATTGGGAGCGACTCCCCTACGTTCCTCCCACCACTCCAGGGCGTGCTCGAGCATTCCCAAGTCATCCGTAAGAATCCGGCCGCCTAGGTTCCATCCCTCCGAGTTATCAGGATCGAATTCAACTACTCGGCGAATTGCTGACATAGCCTTTGATGCTTGAACTAGACTCGGCATCGCTCTAGTGCCCCTCGTAGGGAGGGGAAGGCTCCATTCGGCAATAGCCATCCAAGCCTCAGAATGTTCCTCATCAATCTGGACTACTTCCTTAGCCATGCCCAATGCATCCTCCCTAGAACCATTTTCGTTTGCCTCGATTGCATCGAGCCAGAGCATCTCAGCGCTCTTCGTCACGCTTCTTGGATCGGAGGAACAATGAAGAATGCTGGGGTCAGGAGTCAACGCTTACTTCTGCCACGACCTCTGCCCTTTCTTCCACGGTTGTTCGATGGACGTTGCCCCGAACTCCTCTTCACTGGGAACCTGGTTCCCTTTCGTCTTCCGCCCTTCGAATTATCCATTCTTTTTCTGGGAGAATTATTTGGAGAATTGCGCTTGTAATCCCTATTTACACCAGTTCTTTTCCTGTTGCGTCCCTTATTGGCCCTAACACGTGGAGCAATCTCCACGGGCGAACCTAATGCTGCAACAGCATCAATACCCCCCATTAGCGGAAAGACGTGAACCAGCGGCTCTCCCACTGGGCCGAGAACCGTATTCACCCTGCCCAGTATCTTTCCTCCTGAAATCCTAATATTTGCTCCCAGACGAGGAGCACGACCCTCGAATGAGACCAAAAGCCCACCTTCGTGGGATGCAGATTTCACCCTTCCCGAGAAACTCATCGGGCTACTCCCTTCGTCTACCGTACATTATTGCTACTAAGAACGACATTGATACCGAAACGAGTCCAGAAGCAGGCAATGGCTCATTAATTTCATCAGATTCATCGTTTCCGCCCCCAGGAGTTACGGGCATCCCCTCATTGCTCACAACAAATTTCTCGGTGGTGCACTTTCCGGACTCATCGCATCCAGTTACGGACAATTCATGATCACCGAGTGTTGCCGATAATTCCGGATTCAACCATTCGATTTCCCATGTGTTCCCCCCAATATCCAACTCACCGAGATTTTCAGGAGAAACTCCTGATATTGCAATGTTCAGAGTTACTTCTTCACCATCAGGGTCACTGAATTGCCCTGAAATCTTCAGACTGGAACCTTCCCAGCTAGTTGTCGAGAAGTATATCTGAGGAGGCAAACTTTCCTTCGTTATTCCTAAATCAAATATTTTCTCCATGTAACCCCCATTTGGATTCTCGCTCACCGACGCATGAATCCAAACAAATACGGGACCGGGAGCCACCCCTGCAGACGAAATGCTCAGACTCATTTCCGAGTTGATTTCAAAGGATTCGAAACCAGTCGGCGAGTCTCCTTGGGATATTGCAACCTGAACAGTCATCGACGGCCATCCAGCGTTTAATGAAACTAGAATTGGGTGAGGGTTAGTTAGAATTTGTGTAGAAGTAGAAATCGTTAGTGGAACTCCGATTATCCATGTCCTGTTGCCAGAAGACTGGTCCATTGCATCAGTAGCCCCACATGAAACCTCTACCGTCCCCTCCACGTTGACCCATAGAGACCGATCAATGCTCTGGGATATTGCACTAGCATCGGAATCACATTCAATATCTAAACTGGAGACTCCTGACTCGTCATCGAACCACGCAGACAAGTCTTGCCAGGTCAACCACTTAGACTGGCCTTCTTCTGACACAGGGAACCAAGTTCCGTTGGGAGGGGCGGACTGGGTCCATTCAGGAGGGTTGTCCACGGGAATAGGGGAAGTAGTGAAGTCAGCGAAAATATCCTCCCCCAGGGGCCAGTTTTCCCTGTTTGAGTTGGGAAACAGGGAATATGTCAGACTCCCATCGCCGTTATTGGAAAGCTCATGGTACGTTGAAGAGTCCCCAATACAACTTCCCCTAATTGGTGCTGAATCAGTCATAGGATTCTCTTCGTCTGAACCAACAAACCTACCTTCGCATTCTTCCCACTCGTCTAGCCTCAGATCTGGTATTGTCGGGAATGTGAAATTGAGTTTAGCATTACTCATGTTCGAAGAGTTGAAGGAAACGGTGAAATCGTTGGGGTCGTCTACTCCATCTATCTCAAGAGTTGCATTAAGCCAGAGTACCACTCTGCACTCATCGAGACCTAGGGACTGGTTTATTTCGGTATCACAGTCTCTTTCCGAAGAGGGGATTACCGGAACCTCGTAGCACTCGCCATCAAAACTAGAGTTGCAGTCTCTTTTTTCTGAGTGCCTAGGTGGAACTCCGTTATATTGTTCAATCTCCATCCCTTCGTCTTGCCATGTCGTATTCTGCCAATCAACCCCTGTCCCGCCCCTATGAGGGGAGCCATCACGAATCCCAATTCTTGTAATGCTGTATTGGAGGCAATCAGCCGCAATGAGAATCACCGACCCAACCTCATCGGTAGAGAGCCAGCCATCACCACCGGAAGGGATGATGTCTTCCAAGTAAGCATCTAGGTCTTCCCTAATGTCATCTGCGTGCGTCCAGTTAATCCAGGCCTTTGCCCGCACTTCCGCGCTCTTCCAGTCATCCTGAATTCTCACATCGAATATCGCCTTGTCGTAGATGAACATGTCTTCGAAGGTTATAGCCCCACATTGATCTTCGATGGAACCCCCTCCCCCAAACTGCTCCATCCGGTCAGGTTCATTCTCCAGAATGGATTGGGAGCCAGAATGCAGAACTGATGAGATCATCACAATCATAAGTATGACTGCGTATGTTCCGCCTACTCTCTCCACTAGTCCGGTGAAGGGCCTCAGGATGATGATTATATCGGCAATTTCTGAGAGTTTAGGCTATCCTAAATTTAATATAGAATTTTTTCTTCCCCTTCTTTAGGGAGACCTAAACAATGAACCAGAGAGTAACAACCTATGCCATTACCACCGCCATCATATTACTCTCCTCTACGATTTCCGGATGTATTTGGACGGACGAAGAAGAAACAATTAGGATAGCCTTCAAGATCCAGGACGACTATGTTGATTCAGAAGCGAACCCACAGAAACTCGCGGATTTCATTCACGAACAATCTGGATATCGTGTAGAGATATACCCCATTTCCAGCGATTTGGCAGCTATTGAATCATTGAGATTTGGTCATGCCGATATTGCATTCTTAGATGGTGGTTCTGCTTGGATGTCGTGGAAGCAACACGGCTTCGAAGCAATCTTAGCAGATACTAAGTCAGACGGTTCAACATACTATACCGCTTCAGCATGGGTTTTGGTGGACAGCCAAATCGAGTCCCTAGAAGATCTAGAGGGAATGGATTCATGCCACACTGGATGGCTCAAGTCAGCAGGGATGCTGATGCCGATGGGTTACATGATTGGAAATGAAATTATTGAGGTATCAGGAGATAATGAAGACATCGACAGTTTGAGAACTACTATTGAGAACCATTTCGGGAATGCCACCATTCCTTCAAGTGGCGACACTTACTATGGATATAGCGGGGCTTTCAGGTGTTTGACAGATGGACAGGGAGACGTCGCATTTGCAAAGACCAGCTCATATATTGACCATTGTCAAGAATATGATTGGTGCTTGGAGCAATCAGAGTACAGGATGCTTGAGCAAACCTTCGGAAAAGTCCCAAGCCATCCAGTAATGATTAATCCCAATCAATTGGATATGGATAAGAAATCTGCAATCGTCGAGGCGCTTCTGGCTTTGAATGACAATACCGATGGTTTGGTAATTCTTGAATCAGTCTTGAACACTGCAGGACTGACTTCGGTGAATACTGACGAACATTTAGGTACTTACAGCGACGCTATCAGCGCTATTCCAGGTATCGAAATTTACTTCGAGGAAAAATATGGATAAATTGGGGATTCATCGTGAGGAAAACGATTCTCAAAGCACATACTGCTGACATCGGATTCCAGAAGGAAGAACCTCTTGTTAGGGGGCTTGACTTATCGCTAAATCAAGGTGAAATTTTCGGTGTCATTGGTCGTTCAGGATTAGGAAAGACCACACTGATACGTACTATTGCAGGTTTGGTCCCACTCCTCTCAGGAGAAATTAGTTTCCAGGGCATACCAGTAAATTCAGCTACTAGAGGTTCCATAGGGCTCATTCCACAGAGATTAGGTTTGGTCTCTCACCAGTCCGTTGGATACAATGTGCTGATGGGGGCTCTACCAAGAGCAAACCTGTTTCAGACCGTTTTTTCCTTGCCTTCCAGGGAGATGAGGGATGCAACTAGGGAGGCAATAAGATCAGTCGGGCTCTCCGATAAGTCACTTGAATCCGTCAACAGACTGTCCGGGGGCGAGCAAAGAAGGGTTGCAATTGCACGAGCAATGGTTCAGTCCCCGCAACTCCTTCTTGCTGACGAGTGTCTCGGTGAACTAGATGCTGTAACTGCAAGGGAGATCATCCATCTTCTTCGAGAAATTGCAGATTCCCATGGAGTTGGAATAATTATTGTTGACCACAATCCTGCAAGGGCAAGTACCTTTTGCGATAGCATGTTTGAATTGAGGGGAAGTAGGCTACTTACGTTGAATGAAGATGATATGTCCCCTCAAAGCGGTCTTCCACAAGTTGAGGGGGCGCAATAGGTTGAACATTATTGGGCGAGTTTTTCAGATTATTGAAAAACGTGCAATGCCAAAACTATTGTTGCTCATTGCAACCCTTTCGATAATTTCGATATTTCACCTGCAAATCACTTTCGCAAATCTTGGCAACGCGCTTTCGAATTTATCGATACTCGGACACGAGACATTCCCTCCCGATTTTTCCGTCGTTACCAAGAGAGCTTCTTGGGCCCACCCTCCTTGTGAATCTAGCACGGATTGGATTTGTAGTCCTGCAGTAGTCGGAATGGTCCAAACTCTCGAGATTGCATTCCTCTCCACTATCCTTGGGACTATATTCTCCCTTCCATTGGCAGTAATGTCTGCAACGAACCTCTCCCCTCAGTGGATGGCTCAGATAACCAGGAGCGTGCTAGCTGCTCTCCGGGTAGTCCCTTCCCTAATTTGGGCCCTAATCTTCGTTATTATTGTTGGAATCGGTCCTTTGGCAGGAGTGATTGCAATGACACTGTATACGGTAGGGTATCTTGGAAAGTTACAGTACGAGGCACTAGAGGGGGTTAGTAGGGAGCCATTGGAAGTCGCTAGGGCAATGGGTCTGCCCACTTGGCAGATTGCTAGGTATTTCGCAATCCCAGCAGCCGGCAACTCGCTAATCAGTCAGATGCTCTTTATGTTCGAATACAATGTTCGCCACGGATCAGTAATTGGCCTGGTTGGCGCTGGAGGAATTGGGTGGTACATGCAATATTATCTCGACCCCTTCAAGATGTATGACAAGGTTCTTGCACTAATCATTGTGATGTACTGCTCCGTTATTACCATAGACCAGTTGTCACTTAGGGTCAGAAAGAGATTCATCGAAGAAGATGAGCGAATCCGTAGACCAAAATGGAAGAACCTACTCCTGCCTTCTGATGAAACAACCTAGTAGTCAGCCAAGATTCTGATTGCCCCACCATCGTAAAAAATCTGGATGTGGTCTCCGGCCTTGAGGGTCAGGGCTGCAAGTGCTTCGTATACTGCCTCCTCATTGACTTTGAAGGCCTCAGCCGCCCTCTTGGTCGACCACGCGACCTCTACAAAGTCTGAAGCTGAAATCCACTTGAGAAGTCTGGTTTCGAAGTTCGTCAGTTCTGCAACCGCCATATTGCTCCGAGTATGACTAGGGAAATCAAGCCTCCCCAGCCTCATAAGCCCAAACCATCCTCTTTACTGCAATCTCAACTCCAATTTCCCCGTTAAGCAGTAATCCTAGAGAATCGAGGAACGGTGTTTCATACCCCATCTTCTTGGATCGGTTCAGGAACATATTGGTTGCCCTGACGCCCTCAGCGACCATGTGCATCTCTCCTAGAGCCTGTTCTAGGCTCATGCCTCTACCGAGCTTCTCCCCCAGAGTCCTGTTCCGGCTCCTCGGACTAGTTGCCGTGACGAATATGTCCCCAATGCCAGCTGGTCCGAAAGCAGTACTCTGCTTGGCTCCCATCTTGCCGAGCAGTTTGATTCCCTCGCTGTAACCTGAGAGAAACAAGGCCGCCTTGAGATTGTCCCCACCGATGGAGTCTTTCAAACCGTCCACCAGACCGCAGGCTAGTGCTACGCAGTTCTTGTAAGCCCCCCAGAGCTCTGCACCGAGTGGATCTCTAGCTGGAGTCAGAATCAGGGAATCGGTGGATAGCCTCTGTGCCACTCTCTCAGCAACTCCCATGTCATGGCATGCCACAAGTGCGTTTGTGATCACTCCTCGTGCTACTTCTGGTGCTATAGTTGGGCCCGTCATCACCACAACCGGATTCGACAATCCTTTCTTTTCCAATCTCTTCTCAATTGCATCTGAAATCATTCCCGACCCCCTTTCTTCAGACGGCGCGAGACCCTTGGCCAGATCGATTAGAAGATGAGATGGCCTGAGGAATGGGATTAGATTGTCCACAACCTCAAGAATCACCGAACTGGGAAGCGCAAGTACCAGTATCTCACTAGTTTCGGTGATATCCGATATTTCCATCGTACATTGCAACTCTGGGATCTTGTATCCAGGCAGGTATTTCTTGTTCTCCCCACTGCTCATCATCGATTCGTAAACCTCCTGCTCAACGGTCCAACCAATGACGTTGTGGCCGTCTTTGCACCAAGCGTGTGCCAAAGCCGTCCCCCAATTGCCGAGTCCGAGAACCCCTATTCGAGCCATAATTGCCGTCTCGGCCCCGCAAGAGGCTGGTTATGACCCTATTGGGGCAAAGGTGGGCAGGCGTTGACTTCTTGGTAAGGGAATATCCGGACCGTAACAAGCAGGGGTACCCGAGTGGTCAAAGGGGCTGGGTTTAGGTCCCAGTGCGTAGTGCTTCGCAGGTTCAAATCCTGCCCCCTGCACCATCATTATTTGACATCATATTGCTGCGTTGCATTGAAGTTGAGTGCAAACCATCATTGAGACTAGCAGGGGTACCCGAGTGGTCAAAGGGGCAGCGTTCAGGTCGCTGTGCGTAGTGCTTCGCAGGTTCGAATCCTGCCCCCTGCACCATCAACCGATCCGGATTCTCTTCGACTTCAGTTTGGAGATTTTCCTCTTCTTCCAGCCAATCAGACGGTAACCCATCATGGACACGAATAGGGCCGACACAGAAATTATGGCCCAGGAATTGTTGCCGAACGGTCTTGTCTTGTCCTTCGAGAACTTGCCATCACCATCTGCCCCGATCTTTCCATCAGGACCCATGCTGCACCCTGCCGTTAGCATCTCTGCTATTTCGGCTGGTGCTTCTGATGCCGGTCCTTCGTATCTGGCACCATTCTTTAGCTTGAACACCGGATCCTTCTCAAACTTGCCATCGCAAATTCCGTCATTGTCATCGTCATGATCGAAGTCATCAGCATCGCCATCACCATCAGTGTCCACCCCTTCCCCTTCTTGGAGTTCAGCGGTCGCCAAGCTACATCCGTTGGCGTCAACCACTTCTGCCGGAAGGGTTTCCGGGCAGATGTCGAATTGGTCGGCTACCCCGTCCCCGTCCCCGTCGGCCTCTTCCCTAATGGGGCACCCCCACTCGTTGGTGGCGTTTAGGTGGGCCCAATTTTCGTAGCTAGAGTTCAGTCCCTGTTCGTATGGGCACTCGTCCGCATTGTTGCCGATTTCGTCTTCGTCGGAATCGAACCACTCGGTCGGGTCATCGTCGAATACGTCGATGTTGTCTCCAAAGGTGTCCATATCCGCATCTAGCCACTCGGTCGGATCGAGCTCGAATGCATCCTCGGAGTCCAGGAACCCGTCCCCATCATCGTCCAAATCGCCGTTGTTGCCAATACTGTCGCCATCGGTGTCTAGTGACTCATTGCTGTCGAATGGGAAAGCATCCGGACCCATCCAGCAACCCCTTGTCAGGATCTCTCCTTCTGAGGACGTCAGGTGTAGTTGCCCCGACGCTCCCGCTACTAGTTGGACATCGTAATCGCAGACTTCGTCGTTGTCGTCATCTGGGTCTTCGTTGTCACCCACACCATCGCCATCGTAATCCGACCATTCTTCGGGATTGGTCGGAAACACGTCGAATATGTCATCCCGGCCATCTCCGTCATCGTCGGGGTCGCTGTTGTCCCCCACTCCGTCCCCATCATCGTCCTTCCACTCTGCTTGGTTGTTTGGAAACAGGTCTTCGATGTCATCAAAGCCGTCGTTGTCGTCATCCGAATCTAAGCTGTCAGGTATGTTGTCTCCGTCGGAATCTATCGAAACGTTCGGATCGAGTGGGTCGAAGTCGTCCCTGTCTTCTACACCGTCGTTGTCGTCATCCGGGTCTAGGTCGTCTGGAATCTGATCGCCATCGAAGTCAGGCCTACACAGATCAAAGGTATTCGAACCCGTTTGAAGGGTTGATTGGTGTTCGGGGCATTGGGTTTGGGAGGTTGCTAAGTCCTGATCTACGTAGAATCCAATGGCTGCCGGCGTACAGCTTTCCTGTCCCCTTAGTCCCGAGTATTCGCCCTTGGTGCACCCAATTTGGTCAAGTGACCCGGGCAGTGGAACGCTGTATCCTCTATTGGCTAGGATGCAGGATGTTTGGAATGAGTCTGGCTGGTAGGTACCCGGCAAACAAGCGATCTCCGCACTGGAACCATGACCCAGTACGACGTTCGTTGGAGTCGAGGTGCTGGTGACGCCCCCATCCCCCAATTGCCCTTCTGAATTGAATCCCCAGCATTCCAGGCTGGCATCGTCAAGGATAGCGCAAGTGTGCCTCTGACCAGTAGAAATCGACAGCACCTTCTTTCCAATGGGTGTGCTGACGGGACTAGGTACGGATTGATCGTCCTGCGTGCCATCCCCGATTTGCCCCTCGCTGTTCCCTCCCCAGCAAGATAAGTTCCCATCATCGAATAGAGCGCAGCTGTGGAAGAGCCCCATCGAGACCTGTGTGGGTGCTTGGGATTCAAAAAGTACCACTGCTGAGGGAGTTGACGTGCTTTGTGAATTCCCATTCCCTATTTGTCCGAATGCATTGTAACCCCAACAGAACATTGACCCATCGTTCATGCCAACGCATGTGTGGAATGCCCCAGAGTCAAGGGTAACGGCAGAGCTGTTACTGGGAATGGGGATTAGTTCCGGCGATAGCTTGTCCACTTGGGTGCCGTCACCAAGTTGCCCATGCCAGTTATTGCCCCAGCACATCACCGATCTATTGCTCATCACTGCGCACGTGTGGTATGAGCCAGCGGCAATCGCGATTGCCTGTGCCCCACCAAGATCGACTGAAACCGGAGCCTGCCTATTCGTGGTGGTCCCATCACCTAGCTGCCCATTTGTGTTCTCGCCCCAGCACTTTATGCTCCCATCGTCCAGCAATGCACATGTGTGTGACTCTCCTGTGGTAACCGCCAAAGCCGTACTCCCCGGGCCTAGGTCGGCATTCCTCGGGAAGATGCTCTCTTCCGTCGAACCATCCCCAAGCTGACCGAATGAGTTTGCTCCCCAGCACTTTGTGCTCCCATCGTCCAAAACTGCGCACGTATGGTATGAGCCGGCGGATAACGCTGTAGCACTCCTCCCCAGTGGAAGAAGAACCTTCGCTGGCGTACCACGAGCGAGTCTCGTTCCATCCCCCAATTGGCCGTTGTCGTTGTTCCCCCAACAACTGATGGACCCATCGTCTAGGATGGTGCATGTGTGATATGATCCAGTTGACACTTGGGTTAGGACCGGTACGCTATATCCAGCTTGGGCCCCATCGCACGCGCTCACGTCCGTCATCCCTTCGTCGGGGTTGAATGTCCCTCCAGGGCACGGAGTCCCTGCTGATTGCCCCGTTGAACCAACGTAATAGCCCGGTAGCGCCGGATCACAAGAGGTCTTTCCGGTTTCAGACTGGAACTCTCCTTCATCACATTCTGAATCCCCGATGGCCCCAGTTGAAGAGACATAGTGACCTGCTCTAGCAGGGGTCATAACCGTGTTACCGAAACCGCTGACGAAGTATCCCGGGGACGCTTGATTACAGGTAAATCTACCATAGCTCCCTGGGTTGCAGTTCACCGCCTTAGTCGGATTATTGGGGAAGGTGTCCTGAGCCGAGGGAAAGCCATCACCGTCTGTATCGCCCGCGACGCCGACTTCGAAAATGTTCAGGCTGGAATCCCCATCTAAGTCGCGCTCTGCCGATTTCATGTATGTCCATCTTCTGTCCAGACCGAACTCTGCTGGTGAATTCCCCAGGGTCCCGCCCCAGCAACGAGGCAGGTCGTTGGTGGCAGTAACGCAGGTGAAGGACGAACCTGCGGTGACCGCGATTGCACCAAGGACCTGCCCTAGGTCTATCGACTGGGGCGAGGTAATAGCACTAGTCGTGCTACCGTCTCCAACCTGTCCCCCCGAACCATCTCCCCAGCAGTGTAACCCATTGGATGAGTCTATCGCACATGAGTGACTGCTCCCCACGTCAATCGCGATTACCGAAGAAAGAACTACACCGACCGATGATGCGTCATTCAGGCCATTTGTATCCCCGTACCCCAACTGGCCATTGCCATTCGCTCCCCAGCATTTCAGGCTAGTGTCCGATAACAATACGCATGTGTGGGCCCCTCCAGCAGAGACGGCCACGGATTCGGCCCCAGTTCCCACGTCCACGGTTACTGGCGAGGTACTAGAAGATGGAGTCGAACCTATTCCCAGCTGACCGTCGGAGTTGCTACCCCAGCAGCTTAATGACCAGTCATCGAGGACTGCACAAGTATGACTGTCTCCTACTGATACGGCAAGCACCTTCTTCCCGCTGAAGTCCACGGAAACGGGGGTGTTGCTGCTTGGGGAACTGCTACCATCCCCTAGTTGACCGTGGTTGTTCCTCCCCCAGCATTCCAGGCTGGCATCGTCAAGGATAGCGCATGTGTGCCATTTCCCTGATGAAACTTGCACTGGAACACCCGAAAGGGCCACTGAGACGGGAGTAGATGAGGATGGATTAGTGGTCCCATCACCTAGCTGACCGTAGCTGTTCCTCCCCCAGCACTTCAGGCTGGCATCGTCAAGGATAGCACATGAGTGCTGCTCCCCCGTGCTTATCGAAACGCCCGTTCTCCCGGAATCCAGGCCAACCTCTGTCATGGAACTCCTTTCGACCCCCCATCCGTCGCCTATCTGTCCGAATGATCCGACACCCCAGCAGTATGTGACCGAGTCGTCTAGAATCCCACAGATGTTATCCCCATCTGTGGATAGTGAAGACTCAGTGAATATCGAACCGGCTTGGAAACCTGCTACGTTGTGGGCATCGGCCACCGGGTGCCGCATGTCCTCAAGGTTGCCCGTGCTCGAGGCCACGTAGTACGTCTGTGCATGTGGTACGTTGACTCCATTGACCAACAGCTCCCACTCTCCACCAGATGGGTTCTCTACGGTGATCCCGACTAGGTTATTCAGGTCGTCGTTGCTGTAACTGACTGGCGTCCCACTGGGGTCCTTTAGGATGATATCGAGGTCGTTGACCAGCTGTTTGAGGCCTAATGGCGAGTTCGAGTCGTGGTCATTCCACGAGAGGACCACCCTGACTTCGGGAAGCCCTACTGGCAGAGTTAGCCTGATCGAATGGCTCTCTCCAGTCGTAATCTGGATCCCATCTAGGAAAGTGCTCTCCACCGAACCTTGCAAGTCAACCCTCCCCCATCCTTCGTGATTGTTCGGGGCAGTCTCCTTGGCTCCGTTCTTCCCATCTCCCGAACCGCATGACGGGCAGAAAGTATCGTATTGCCCGTCCATGTCGTGGGCTCCCGCCACAAGAATCGCCTTCACCATGGCCGAAGCGGGGTCGTTGGAATTCGTGAAGATGTCAGAGTAACCAAGGTTGTTTAGGTGTTCAAGGATCAGCGCCGTCGAACCAGCTGTGATTGGTGTAGCCATGGAAGTTCCCGATTTGACACAGTAGTCATCCCCAATACCCCAATTGTCCTCATATGGGTAATCCGAGTCAGAGGAGCAAACGGAAACGATGAATGTGCCAGGTGCCGAAATGTCCGGCTTGATCCTACCATCATTGGTCGGGCCCCTGTTGGAGAATGCCGCCAGCCCCTCCGGGTCGTTGTTCGCGTTGTCGATGCTGATTGGGCTCGCTGGGTACCCATATCCCCCCCAAATGGGCCCCAAACCCGGCCTGAAGTTCTCGGATGCACCTATTGATAGGATGTTCTTGGCCGTTGCTTGCCTGTTCATCCTAGACAGGTCGATCTCTCCATTCGAGTTAGAATCGCGGCCATCATTCCCCATAGCGAACAGAATCGTCAAGTCATCCATAGAATAGGCCGCTTGATCAATCTTCAGAGTCTCAATGCTGTAGTAATTGTGGCAGCTGGTAAGTGGGCATCCAGCCATTTTATCCGGTCCCGTACCCCATGAGTTCGTGTGTACCCTTGCTCCGAAGTCGTAGGCAGGCTGGAAGAAGTCGTTCTGAAGGTCGCTTGGCTGGTACAACCCTCCACAGGCATCGAAAATTCCAGGGACTGTTCCCGGGCAAGTGTTTGACCCGCATTGAGTCGCTTGCATGTACAGTTGCGCGCCCGGGGCCATTCCAGCATGATTTGCCCCGGATTCTGAATTCGTCCCGGAACCGAGAACCGACCCAACAACGTGGGTCCCATGGCCATTGTAGTCGTTGGGGCCATCATCGGCGGTGCATGGGGAGTTGTAATTTTCACCGTAGAATGACTCCACGTATGCTATCCTGCCATAGAAGTCCGCGTCGATTGCAGCGTTCTGAATGTTGCAATCAGTCACCCCGTTGCACTCTTCAGCATTGTCAAGTCCCGAGTCGCCCACTCCCACGATGATGCCTGAACCTGTGAGGTAACCAGCGACCGAGCCCCCATGCTGTGCAGGGTCTGTAACCCAGTCGACATTGACTATGTCCGATGCAGGGCCGTTATCGAGGTACGTAGGATAGTCGGGCTCCAGCCATTCGACGAAGTCTTGGTTCGCCAGCCACTCTATCCCCTTCTCGTCGGCAACCACTTCCGCGAACCTCCCTGCGGAGATATCCTTGACCTCTACCGGCCCAGCCAGCAAGTCGCCATCGTGTCCGCTTCCCGCGAGCAAGACGTTTACCACGAAATCATCTCCCTGCATATTAGCTCCTGTTTCGATGTCCCCTCGTACAAGGGGGAGGAGGTCCGGAGCTAGCTTGTCAGTGGGGTCAAACCTGAAAGAACCAATGACGTCCATATCCATCAGGGTCCCGGCGGGCAAGTCGGGAACATTGCAATGGAATCCTTGAGGAGAGACGAAGGTCTGGCAATCCAATCCCCCCTCCTCCAATTCCCCCCACCAGTCACTGGGCAGGGGGTATTCGTGACCTAGAACGTGCCAACCGGACATCACCTTCTCGCCAGTGACCTGCTGCCAATCTGAAAGTGGGACGTACGTCGCCTTCCTGTTGAAAAGAAGGGCCTCTCCGATCCCGATTCCTGAGCTAGCCCACCCTCGGGATGGGTCTTCTTCCAATGGCACTCCTAGTTCGCCTTCCGGGCTCTTGACCTCTCTATCTTGATCTAGGGATACCGCCGAGAATGATAGGAGGGACGGTGCCAGCATGAGGATCACTAGTAGTAAGGAGAGCCTTGCCGGCTCCGCGTTCCCACTAGGCATACTCCTCCTACTCCGTAGGAGGACATTAAAATTGCCTTTGCCGGCATTAAGATTCGGGTTGGAAAAGGAGATTACTACTGGGCCTATGAGTAGCCAGACTAAAGTACAACACTGACGCATTGCAAACAACCAATATACCCACCCCGTCTCCTATTGATTGTGACCGATGCGATCCCTGCATCAGAAACCCCGGGGGTTCCTAATGATGGAGAGGCGCTAATGGGCACGGCGGACGAAATCGTAAATCTTGATGATGACTCGGCTAAGGTGGATTTGGAATTAGGAAGAATCAGGGAGCGAAGGGAGAACCCGGGAAAGAGCTTCTTGGTAAACTCGATAATCCCAAGAACCTTCGACGATTACACTCTGGTTGTTGGCCTAATTTCCGGACTAGTTTTCTTTGGCTCTATTTTCGTTGCCTCTTCTGGCTTAATTTGGGGAAACTCAATCGCTGTAGATGAGACCCTATCCGGGACTTTTCTAGATCCATCTGACTGTGATGATAAGAGGGACGAGATTTGGTTCGAGACCTGGGTTAATCAGGATCAGGATCTCCGCATCAGAAGCCACAATGCTGACTCCTCCTCTACGGCACTCTTCATCACCCTTTGGAATCAAACTGAAGGCTACGCGTTGTCTCTGGAGTCAGAGTCAGCAATTGGGGGAATTGGGGATCTCTCAGAGACTGTGGAAAATCACGGATTGGAGGAGGGGGACTATCTCTTGCTGATACAGTTTCGTTTGTGGACGGATTCCTCAATGGACCTATCCAATCAGTCATTTGAAGAATTGTCATCGAGGGTACAGGACGACCCTCCAGATTTCGAGTCTTCCAAGAACTTCGACATCACCGTTGAGACCGTAAAGTCCGCATCCCTACTCGGCTCTGGGGAATACCACAAAAAGATGGAGACGTTCGATGACGAGCCACGAGCCTGTTTCACCGTTCAGCGAATGGGTGGTTGGGGGTGGGCTCTGATGTTCGCTGAGTGGGTAGGGGGCAGAGAGACCGCTATGCTCACCGGAGGTAGTGCACAGGTGCCTCCATGGTACATGGCCATGGTGTCATTGGGCATGTCGATATTCTTCCTTTGCGTCCAGTATCCACTAATGCATAGATTGTACCACAGGGATGTCGATGATTTATTGTCGAGCAAGCAGATGAGCAGATTAATTGAAACGACAATTGAGTCAGCAAGTGAAAAATTGCACATAGAACCAGAATATTCGTTATTGAAGATCCAAGACAGAGCAATCTCTGTGGACGTTATCCTTCATTACAAGACGACTATGAGAACCATTGTCACCCCCATCGATGTCAAGAGCTCGATCATCAAAGCCATTCTGAATGAGTTCAGGATTTTCGGAGAGATGCGACCTCTCCAGATCAAGACAGTCTGCACTGACTCCATCGATGTCGAGGAGTCCACCGGAGAAGGGTGGGGGGAGGGGAATATCTCGTTCCACTTGCCTGATGACTACTCCGAGGATCTCTCACTTGCTGAAGATTACAGCCAGTTCTTCGTTAGGATGGGTAGGTTCGGAAAACTCGAAGAGGTCTTCCGAGAAAGCATGTCGCGTTGGTTCAAGAAGCATGGAGTTATTGACTACGGCTCGGCAATTATGGCAGACGAGGAAGCAGTCTTCGTGAGGGTAATATACAGGCCACAAACCAAGTTCGCATATTTCCTATTCAAACCCACTTACCAACATCTCCAGGGAGATCTAAGGGAGCAAATGCAATCCGACCTGAAGATTCTGCTGGAGGACAGGGTCCTCGTAGTCAGTGCAAGGAACGAGAAGTCGACAATGGCAGACAGAGCAGTAGCAGGCAGGGTCGAACAGGGTTCGCAGGAACTCACGGGCGAGGCAATGGTCGCTAAGCGAGGGGGAATTCCTGGGGCCTTGCTTCAGAACCCCTTCATGGGTGACATACTCTCGTCCGTTGAATACGTGGCCCACAAGAACAGAGCACGAATCGACAGGTACGGATTCTGGGGACTAATTGCATTCGTGTGGATACCATTCATGGCTAGCGGAGTCTTGGTCGGGGCAATGTTAGGCTTAGTAGCAAGGATGAGATTCCAGAGGGTCCTTGCTGCTTGTTTCATTGGTGGAACTGCAGCTTCTGTGACATGGGCATACACTGCGAGAGGAATCATTGAGGCCATGGAGAGGTATCATGCAGAGGCCCTGATCCCGTTTGTGATTCTTCTGGCAATCGTCTTCACATGGCTAAAGATCAGGGACAACAAGAGGCACAGAAGGGAAGAGTTGTTCAGGGACTCCATGTCGTTCTTCGCAGGAGCCCCTGAGTCATAGTAGGAAAAGTAGTGCCCCACAAAGAGAATTATTGAAAATGGATGGTGGAAGAATTAGAAAATTACTGGAAATGAAAAACATACAACGGCATTATGTCATGCCGTCGGGAACCGTGAAGGCTCTTGATGGGATTAATCTAGAAATTAATGAGGGCGAGAGAATAATTCTCCTTGGTCCCTCTGGATCTGGTAAATCCACCCTCCTCAATTGCCTCTCCGCCTTGGACACTCCCACAGATGGTTCCTACACCTTCGCTGGTTCGCCTGTCCCCCAAGTGAATTCTGAGAAGATGACAACCTTTCGAAGAGAAAACATAGGATATGTGTTCCAATTCTTCAATCTCCTACAAGATCTAACTGTGCTTGAGAATATATTGCTGATTCAAGAATTAGCCGATGGCAGAGATGATGCCCGAGCTCGGAACTTGCTGAAACTAGTTGGTTTAGAACTAGAGGCCAACCGATTCCCTGCTGAGATTAGTGGAGGGCAGCAACAGAGGGTTGCAATCGCCCGAAGCCTCGCAAAGAGTCCAAGGCTTCTACTAGGGGACGAGTTGACGGGCAACCTTGACTCGAAGACCTCATCCATGGTCATGGAAGTGCTAGTCAAGGCATGTGAGGCGGAAGGGATAACCTGTGTTTTCGTGACTCATGACGAATCATTGATTGAATACGCTACAAGAGTTGTAAGAATCGACAGTGGGAAGGTAATGTCTGACGAAATTGTTGAATGAGGTGATTTACTTGTTTGTCCTACTTACAAAGCGTTTGGCAAGAAGCCTATGGCGAACAAAGATTCGACTCTTCGCCGTGGTACTCATGGTGATGGTCGGTGTTTTCGCAGGTATTTCTTTTGCAGCATATGCACATACAGCCTCAAGCATGTATGATGACATCTATGCGGATACTGATGAGGGAGTAAACCTTGCAGATATTTGGGTTGAAAATCCTAGTTGGGCTTGGGATGGCAGTACTGCTGATTCAATTTGTGAGGAAATCGCAAATCAATGGTTTGATTCAGATTTAGTGCTAAACGAATGCGAACCTCGCTTGAAACTGGATGGAGTCATGTTTCACACGAATGAGGATGGTGAAGAATCAATCATTCCTGCTGTTTGGCATGGTATTGAC
>Ga0208522_1000319_pt1 | contig 33343 bp, 13 predicted proteins | sample ETNtaG_25_FD_185763 | JGI IMG/M metagenome (GOLD analysis project Ga0208522, IMG submission 185763) | Marine microbial and viral communities from oxygen minimum zone, Eastern Pacific Ocean - ETNP201302SV86 (SPAdes) (version 2) | ecosystem: Environmental > Aquatic > Marine > Oceanic ... | reverse complement strand
AACTTCGCCAGCGTCTACTTGATGGAAGATTTAGTCGGAGTAGAGGGACACGGTGCCGTTGACCCAGAGCAGAGAGCAGCGAGGATGGAACCATACTTCGAAGATGGCTCTAACATCTCCAATTGGTCCGTTTGGATAGCACTCGACACCTATCTGATCATCAAGGAAGAATGGGGATGGGGAGTGATTACAGAAGCACTCTCGGTCTACTACACTCTTCCTGCCGCCGAAGTTCCGAGCGGTGGCACTGAGGAGTTCAACGCTTGGGTACTACATCTCTCAAACGCTACCGGATACAACTTAGCTCCGTATCACGCTGCTTGGGGATTCCCACTGACTCAGGACACTTTTGACTCTCTTTCCCATCTTCCAATTTGGGTCGATGATCCACTGCGAGGAGAATATTTCGTTTACGATGCCATTCTTCGTAATCTTTCTTCACCAGACCCCTCGGATGCCACTTCTACTACTATATCATGGGAGACTTACGATAATGGAACGAATACAACTTTGACATTCTATTACGGTACAACTGACATGGGTAACCAGACTTCAGGGTGGAGTGACAGCACAAACTTTGGGAGTACAACAGTCGGCAATCACTCACATACTGTTACTGGATTGACTTGCTGTGGAACCACATACTACGGCAGAATACAGGCCTCAAACGAAGAGAGTTCAGTCTGGTTCGGGCCTATTTCTTGGACCACAGATTATCTTGACGACTGACTGATTTTTCTCAGTAAACTTTCAAAGGAAATTTCAGGAATATATTTCTGATGCCAGATCGCCAGAGGTATCCAGACGAGAGAATGGACAATGGTCGCAGCGAATGCAGGCACGAGATCAAGTCTAGGCTCCCCCTGCATCGCCGATGCCACAGCACCCAGCACAGCGAAATGAGCGACATAGATCGTCAGCGTGATGCGGCCAGCGGGTTCGAGGAACGCTAGACGCTTGCTGCCACCTATCTCATCACCACGCACCTCTGACTCCTCGAGTGCCCTGTGGGTGAGCAGCACGAAGGTCCCGGAAACGACGAGGAAGGCGGTGCTCGCTGGGAAGAAGGTCAGGACTGCCTCGCCCTCGGTCAGAGCCCAAGGGATCTCCTCAAACGCTGCGACGGCCGCCGTGACTGTGGTAGCAGTTAGTCCGAGGACGATGCCACGCTCTCTCGCAGTCGGATTATCAGCAAGGTCGTAGATTAAGGAGCCCAGCAGCACGAAACTCAGCCACGGTACCGCGGGATATGTGCCGTTCCATAGAAGCCTAGCAAGCCATTCCGAAGATCCTTCAGAACCAACCCGCTCCCACCATGACCAGTCCGGACCAGAGATGTCTCCGAGAGCCAATGGTGTTGCCATCATCGCCACCATCAGTAATGCGCGAGAGCGCATAGGGAGCCGAATTAGGACAGGCGCCAGTAGAGCACCTATTGCAAGCAGTGTCAAGACACCTGGGGTCTGCCACTCAAAGCGACCTCCTCGGTCCGCGCTGAGTAGAAGGTTGACCAGCAGCTGACATAGACTCAGCAACAAGATTCTGGGAGCCAGCCAACGCAACCATGTCCTGGCGTTGTGGTCAGGGCCAGCGACTCTGCGAACCGCACTCATGTGGATGCCCCAGCCAGATATGGCGACGAACATCGGCGCGGCCATCCCTCCGAAGGCGGCCGCGACGAAGGCAGCAGGGTGACCAACACTGATTCCTTCGGGTGGGATGATGGCTGCTGTGTGGACCTCGACCATGCATAGCACTGCTATGGCTCTCATTTGATCGATGTGTCTCAGCCTCAATCGAACATCTCCTCAATCCTCGATTCAGCTTCGACTTCTTCATCAGATAGGGTAATTGAATCAAGCAGTCCTTCTATGGTGTCCCGATCCACTTCGTCGCGATGGTACAGCACTATCCATGGCTCACCCTTATCCAGATAATCTCCGACTTGCACCTCAAGTATGGCTCCTACAGCGCGATCGATGGAGTCGCCCAATCGTGCTCTACCAGAACCCAATCCCGAGCAGACCCGAGCGATTGCCATGGCGTCAATGTCCACTACCCAGCCCGTGGCACCAACCGACAGTTCAGTGGTGTTGAGATCTGGGTCCATCAGCCCCAGTCCACGCATCAGTGAGGCGTCACTATCGAATATCGAAACATTCCCTCCTTGGGCTTCTACCATCAGGCGAAAGCGCTCGAAGGCCGAACCGTCCTGTAGACTATCGTGGATCATCACCGCACCGGCCCTAGGGCCTTCGGCTAGGCCTGTGGCGTGCAGCAGAAGTCCGCCCTGCACACAGACCAACTCTTCAAGGTCCTCCGGGCCGCTTCCGCACAGCGTTTCGACGCTTTCTAACACCTCCAGTGAGTTGCCAATGGCGCAGCCCAATGGGTGTTGCATCGAAGTCAGAACCGCCGTGGTACGAATGCCCATACCGTTGGCTACATCGACCATCGAGCGCGCGAGCTTCACAGCCTGTTCCCGCTCGACCATGAAGGCGGCGCGACCGAACTTGACGTCTAGTACCATTGCTGACAGCCCCTCAGCCGCCTTCTTAGAAACGATGGAGGATGTAATTAGAGGGATTGATGCAACCGTGTCCGTAACGTCTCGAAGCGCATACATTCGCCGGTCGGCTGGAACCAGAGTATCACTCTGGCCGACCATCGCAACACCGATGCTTTCTACTTGCTGCCGGATGCTTTCAGGGCTCATCTCGACGCGGAGTCCGGGGATGCTCTCTAGCTTGTCTAGCGTGCCTCCAGTATGACCGAGCCCTCGCCCCGAAATCATCGGTACCAACAGACCGCACGCGGCCATAGCAGGAGCGAGCACGAGCGACACCTTGTCACCGACTCCTCCGGTTGAGTGCTTGTCGACTATCAACTTGGAAATCTCGGAGTTCCATTCGAGAATGTCGCCCGAGTCTCTCATTGCTTCGGTTAGAGCAATTGTTTCTAGTTCTGTGAGTCCCACGTTGTAGATCCCGCGTAGCCAATCAGTCAACTCATCATCAGAGAGCGAGCCGTCAACGACACCTTGAACGAGGTCACGAATCGCCTCGGACATCACTCCTCCTCTCCGAGTTCGGCCCGCACCTCTTCCATTGTGCGCCCCTGGTCGAGCATCCACTGGACCTCGTCACGCGTGACTGATTCAAATCCAAAACCATCCAGTCTGATAGATCCGTGTGAACCATCGTCGCGTCCCTCGGTGCGCGCACGAGCATCCTCTGCGCCCTTGTCGAAACTAGTCCCCTTTAGAATTGCCATATGAGCTTCGGGATCGTCGAACCTGTAACCAGAGTCATCGACCAGAACCTCGTCGGTACCTTTGCGAGGTTGTAGGAACATCGAGGCGCCGGCTAATACCAGTGATATCGTAGATATCACCATCAGCCAGAAAAGAAACTTGGCCCCTGGCCTTGAAAGAGGATCTTCTCTGATGTTCAGGATGCCACCACTCGGCTCGCCTTCCTCATTGGAACCGTTCCCTTCTTCCTCTTCGCCGCCTTCACCGCCGCCTTCTCCGCCCTCATCCACAATGGTCTGGCAGCCGTGCTGCTCTCCATCAGGAACACCGTTCTCGTCCACGTCTCCAGAGATCATGGCGAAAGAGGGCGAACGAAGCACACTTTGTGCGAAGGCCGACTCCTCACCGTCGAGTATACAGTCACCATCAGTATCGTTAGAGAGAGGGTTGCCGTTGAGCTGGAACTCCTCAAGGTTGTTCAGGCCGTCCTCATCGGGGTCGAGTGACTGCTCGCTGAGAGCGGTCCCTAGTACAGCTGCCGAATGCCTGTTAAGTCCGAATTGTGCTTCCCATTGGTCCGGCATCAAATCGCCATCTGAGTCAGTTGTCGAATCGAGACGCCCCCAGTCCTCCTCAAAGGAAGAGAGGTACTCTGCAGCAAGCCCGTCATGGTGGATGAGCACACCCATTTCCCGATTACGCAGGGCCGCGCTCGAGCCCCAGTTCATACTTCCCACTAGGACGCTCTCGCCGTCGATTATCGCACCCTTGTTGTGTAGCTTGACGATACTGTCGGAGTACGCCATCAGCCGCGCCGTCGTATCGAGGCCCTCGGTGGCGTTCCAGTCGGTGTTGAACATGTGGATAGTATCACGAATCTCCTCATCCCACTCAGCATAGTATCCGTTCAGCATCAGCCGGATGCTGACCCCGCGCTGCGCGGCATCGTGCAACGCTGCTATGATTGGGTTATCTCCGAAGCCCCAGTACCAGTCGAGATCGAGGTACTGTACTGAGAGCTCAATCGAAGTCTCTGCTGAACCGAGCATGCCGACTATGCCATCGATGCAGTCGTCGGGGCAGGTCATCAACTGGGCCTCAAAGGGCCCTTGGTGAGTGGGAGTGAGATTCGTGATGCCATCATGACTGGGCTCGTCTAGGGTCCAGTCGAATGTAGGGGAGTGCCGGGAGGAGTGCGGTGATATGTGCAGGTGCTGGGGATTCTCGTCCCAAGCCATTCTGGAGAGCACCAGCTGGGCAGAGGCCTCTGAGTTCAAGATGACCGACCACTCCCGGTTGCCGACCCCATCAGGAGGGACGCTGGTGTCCTTCCAGTTACCCGACGAGATCCAGACGCTCTCGGAATCCCTCACCGCCACCTTGCTGTGGATGTACGTGTAGGGAGAGCTGATTAGTGTCGGATCCTCCATCCAGAGAACATTGCCTCCCGCATCATGCAGAGCCTGTGCGTGCCCTCTCTGGTTGTTCACCGTGCTACTGCTATCGAGAATGCCTTCCTCAAGCAGCAGCGTGACCTCGACGCCCCTGTCTATGGCATCTAGAAGGGCGTGAGTCAGATCGGGACTCATGAACTGGTACACATGTAGGTGTATCGAGTCCTCGGCATCGGCAATCCACTGTATGAGGTCGTTGAACGCCGAGTCCGGGCCAATAGAGGCGGAGACAGTCGAATCGGTCTCGGTCGTGAAGTGCCCGCCGTCGCAGAACGTTGAGGCACCGATACGTATCCACCTCTGCTCCCAGTCGGCTCCCGAGTCGGTGTCAGGGTAGTCACCGCATCCGGATCCACGCATCAGAATGAGTCCGGGCGAGCCATCTCCTGGGACTGATACGGCCCCTCCCTGCCATCCGTCAATATCAGCAATCCCGCCACCGAAGGCGATGGCATCGACTACCGTTCCATCAGGTGTCTTCAGTTGCAGTGCGCTGCCCGAGTCGACCAGCCAAGGCATGTTGTTCAGGACGACGTTGCCGTCCAGTGCTACTATCCCTCCATCTTCTAGGAGGTTTACCGGGTTCTCTGTCAGCACCACCGACGCTCCGGCGTCGATGGTCAAATCGTTCACCATGGAAATCCAAGGTTCAGTTGAGCGTATGCGCTCAATTGTCCATCCGGCTAGGCTAACCGCGGTATCTCCTGTGTTAGTAATCTCGAACCAGTCATTGTCACGATCTGGGACTTCCGAGGGCATGATGCGGGTGAATTTCAGGCTGTACTCACCATCCCACTCCACCGGCTCGACCGGAGGCTCCCACAACCAGACCATGTTGTTCTGGTGCTTGCCTGTGTCCTCTCCGACGAGCACCCGCCCGTCATCCAGAACGGCGAGGTTGTCCGGTCCGGCGATGTTGTTTGAATTGCACTGGTCGGGAGAGGCGCCGCTGGAGTATGGCCCGCCGATAATAGCCGGTTCTATTCTACTGACGTCCCAGTCCACCTCGACCGGCATCCTGTATACGATGCCACAGCGGTTCTCCGAGACTCGAATGTCACCCTGCCCGTCACTCATGTCGTAGCGGATGTCCGACATCGCGAGGTAGAGGTAGCCCGGCGCGTCCGGGTTGAAGACGACTCCCTCCATCTTGTTCCACTCGTCGCTGGCCCCGATGGATGCCGCGGCCTTACGTGATTCGAGGAAGGCTACTCTGTCATCGACTGCTGATCCGATGCCCCCACTGCCATCGAGGTCATCATTCAAGCGCTCTTCGGCCCAGTCGTTAATCTCGGAGTCTGTGATGTACGAGTTCTGACCATTGCTGTAGTCAGAGACGGTTATGTCGTCGTAATGGTTCACCCAATCTTCAATCTCGGAATTACTGGAGGAGGCCATTTCGAGCCACTCCACATCGAATCCAGTGGTGGCTGAGTTGCTGCTGTCATCTTGTGTGACCTTGGCGGCGTACAGCGTACCTGCACTGAGGTCTCCGGCTGTGTCTGCGACGAATTTGAACAGGACCGTTCCATATTCATCATCAGACAGGTACACGGTTTTCTCGTCGGGCATGACTTGGGCATTCTCGTGGGAAAATCTCCCCATCGCCATGTGCTTGACGAAGTCCGGTGTTGGTGTAGCCGGATTTTCAATTTCTATAATCCATCCGTAGTCGTAAGGATTCGGGTAGTAACCGAGGTAGTTCTCTAGTTCCTCCTGATCTGAATGATAGTTGTAATTCGGGTTGTTCCAGTTCTCGGTATCCTCGAAGTAAAGCTCCTCTGAGAGAAGAGGGGTGCCCCAAGGACTCATCGAGCCGAAGCAGAGAACCCAGCCACCGTTCATGCCACTAAGGTCCCGCATCATTCCACCCTGTACATCCCATCGGTTTGTCCCCGCATTCCACTCTATCAGAATCTGACTCACACCAGCTGGACGACTCTCCCAACTTGTGTACAGGTAGCCTCTGGTGCCTTGGGGGTTTAGTGGTACGAAGGCGTTGAAGTCGGGCTTCTCGCTCACGAACAGAAGTTCCCCGTCATCCGCGGCATAGATCCCTCCCGCCACGCCTCCTTCCGAGAGTCCGTCACCACTCTGGATGAGGTGCTGATATTGCCCGTAAGATAACCTGATTCCGGTTTTCTCTGCGAGGTCGGTAGGCAGTGCCAGCTCGGGGATGCTGTCGGGTAGGTTGTTCCAGTCTACGCCGTTTACAACTCCAACAGTGGCATCGATGTAGTTGTCATCAGGGTGCATGGCGTTGACGAAGAAGTTTCCATTCGGGTCGATGTACATACCCGTGACCTCGGCATCGAATGGCATCGTCATGATTCTGGTCAGTGAGGAGGGAGTCGAATCATCACCTCCGTCACCACCACCGCCGGTAGCTTCGGAGTTCTCTGCTCCAGGGGTGTTCTCCTCGGAGTCTATCCAGTCAGCCGTCGCGTCCGATGAATCTGGAATTTTGGAGACTCCGTTGGAGGCTTCACCCGAGGTCGCAGTATGGATTACAGTGCCGCCAGCGTCCTTGAGGTACAGAGTCTCACCGGCATTATTCAGTCGTAAGGTGCCGACTTCATTCTCGGCGATGATGGCATACGAGCCAGCCGTCAATACATAGGGGGTGGTGAGTTGGTCGAAGTCGACCCAAGTTCCTGCATCGATTGGGTGCACCCAGCCGCCGATGTCCTCAAGAATCCAGTTTTCGAGACTAACTTCAATCGAACCGGAATTGTGCAGTTCGACCCATTCTCCAGCGGGGAACACTCCCTGATCGGAACCGTCAGCATTGGTCATCATCTCGTTGATACACACTCCAGAACAGTTCGTGGAGCGGCTGGAGGTGCTTCGAGAAGGTGCCATCTCATTCAACCCATCGATTAGGATTGGCGACAGTGACATCATTACGAGAATGACCAGTGATAGTACCACTGCACTGCGTCTGGAGCGACCACTCATGGGGAGATGCTGCCCGCTGACATGGGTTCAACCCTTCGTGCACGCGGGCCCGCAGCCGGCGTAGCCGGCTTGTTGTGATATTGAGCCACAGCGTCGTTAATCTTCCTCTCTCGAGGCAGCAGCCATTCCCATTGTACCGTAGGCGAGCAACCCGATACTGACGACGTAGAGCGCCGCAGCGATGTAGGAGAATGTAGTCAACGCCTCAAGCTCACAGTCACCCTCACCACCGAAGTCAGTCCACCACGTTGCACTCATGTGGTCGATTACCGTACACTTGAATGACGCAGCATCATCATCACCGATTTCACTGAATGTGTGAATCTCGAAAACAGCAGCAACCATTGGCGAGTCGGGGACGCCGTCGCCGTCGTTGTCGCTGAAGTCCGGATTCATCGCACCTGCCCATCTGAGGTCGAGGTAGAATCTAGAAACGGACTTGCCGTACATCGCGACGTTAGTTACTGGCTCGACCTTGATGTCCACGCTTGAGCCGAAATAGACTGGCAGTGCACCAGGAAGAACTGCTACTTCACCTAAGCTAAATCCAACCAACTTGGCTTGGATCTGATTTTCAGCAGGATCTAACTCAATGTGGTGTTCGACCATCTCGATTCCCTTGTAGGTCACGGTCTCGCCCACTTCGGTCTGTGCTACCGAGTATCCAACTAGATTGACACTGAATGGCGCATCGGCGTCTGCGATGCCACCTATGGTTCCAGTAATCTCGGTGTTGCCATTTCCGACATGGTCTGAGAGGAGCCCAAACACACTTGCTTCTCTGTGAGGAGCTCTCCACGGTAGATGCTCTGTCATTCCATAAGTCTCGTTGGCCTCGCACGGGTACGTGCCGTCCCAGTCGTCCTCAACGGGCACAGCTAGGCTCCCGTCTGAATTCAGTTTGAAGTCGCAAAACCCGTCTCCGTCGGAGTTGATGTAGCCCTCCATGACAGCATGTTCGGCAGTATTCAGATTGCCAACACTAGTTGGGATCTTCATCTGGTAGACTGAGAAGTCCCCGGTGCTCTTGCCTCCAGAACCGTAGTAAGTCTCATTGGTCTCAAGTTTCACCCAACTGTTTTCTTCCCCATAAAGTCCAGCCAATACAGGATCACTCCAACCGTACAACCAGTTGTTTATTGATTGGGTAGTCCATGCTGAGGAACCATATTGGAAACCCAGAAGGGCCCCTACTACTTGTTCGAACATGAAGTCCTTGACCCAACTTCTCAGAGCGGCGGCCTCAGAATCTGAGATACCGTATAGTCCGCCGACATAGGCATCATCCCAAGTATGTTCGGTGCCCCCCATGACAGGGCCTTCCGAACCAAGTGGAAGAGATACTCCTGAGAATTCGCCGTAGACAAATGCTGTAGCGAAGTCTCCGGTCAGTGCGTATTCGGAATCGTACAGGATTTCTCGTACTTTCTCAGTGCTGAGGTCCACAGTTCCTTCATATTCTCCTCTGTTAAGGCCAATTTCGATGTAACCTCCTGCTATCGGTTCCTCAGAACCAAGAGAGTGTTGCCACCAGCTATTTGCACCCATTGTACCAGTGCCTCCAACCAATATCATTTCGAATTCAAGTGGAACACCTCCTACCATGTCAATCCATAGACCTGCCCAATCATAGGCGATACCCAACAATTGAGTCAGTCCAATACCGTATGTTACCATTGTTCCGAACGCATCACTCTGTGCTCCGAGTAGGAACAACGCGACCCCATACAGTGGAATTCCTTCGAAGTCTGAAACCGAGAGAATCCCATTATTCGGGCTGGAGCCTTCTGAGCCCCAAAGGAGGTTGTTGAGAGCTATGGGGTTCGATATGTCGACTCCACTGACCTCTGCTAGGCGCTCCCTCAGGGAAGCGTTAGAGGAAGTTGCAAGATCTGCTCCACCACCATTTGTGGCGAAAGTTGTCCCAGCGAGAGCGTAAACAGCCCAGTCCATGTGTGTGAGGACTACCGGGTCGGTGCTATCGTAGCCGAACAATGCAGCACGTGCCGGAGTAGTCGTCTCACTAGGCTCTCCCATTCCTGCTACAAGCATAGGGCCTATGTCGCAGGTTAGGGCGATGCAAATCCCCGTGGAAGGGTCTACAGCATCGTAGAGGATGCTCTGGGCCGATGTCGCAAAGTCAGCACCAGCATCATCAGCCCCACTCTGTGCGAGCCAGTTGTCATAGGCCCCTTTGAGCACGGCAGCCGGTGCCATGGCGTCAGCAGTTGCCTCGTCGTATCCGGCTTGCTGAAGTGCTGCTGATGTCCCAGGAACCATCAGATTAATCTCTTCGGATGCCCAGATGCTAGGTGCCCTGTTTTGCATGTCGTTGATTAACATCATCTGCGCGTAGCCGGCCTTGGCGAAGATCTCACCATAGGTTATCCCGGTAGCCACACCTGCCATCCTTTGAGTGTTCCAAAGGATGTTTGCATTTGTTAGCTCGTAATCTCCCGAGACCGATGCATGCGCGAAACCGTTGTCATCCCTCCATGTGCAGTTTTCACACCATTCGAAGGAATCGTACTCAGAATAAGTGATTGTACCGTTATTGGCGTCGAAGTCAAGAAGTTCCTTGGTCGTTGTGACGGTGTAGATGAACGGACCCATCTTCTCAAACACCGCGACTTCATCATCTAGGCTAGCACCTGGATTAGTCAAGTTGTAGGCGAAGTACGCTCTCTCACTGGTCTGGACGAGCCACTCTTCGTCCTCCCAATCGGAAGCATCGTCCCTTCCGTCGACAATCAGTTCCTCGACTCCAGCTTGGACGTTGCTTGCCACTACGCCGGTCAGGACGAACATATTCAGGCTGACCAGTATTATTCCTGTGAGCATCATTGCTATCGTTTTGTTGCGGTTCATGGTATGCACTCTCTACGCGCGCACACATGGGTTTGTGAGATAAGTGTTGCACTACTATTCAAATCTGAAGAAACTAGTCTATGAGGCTCAAATGAAGCCAAATCCGTCGAATTCGCGCGCGAACGTGTACATCATTATTGGAACTAGGATAATGCCCATCGCATGGCTGCGTCGGATCCCAATACGTGGCGGCATCAGCCCCATCGCGGTGCCGATGATTAGGACTCCCAAGCCTATCCATCCGGTTGATAGCCAGACGAGTATAGAGATGAATCCTGTGACCGTGAAAACAACTGTGCGCAGAGGCACGATTTCGTGCATCTTCAGCATCCCTTTGCCGACCTTGATCATTACTGGAACCGCGAACAGTCCGGAAGCAATCGTGATGCCCAACAGCCTGATGAAATCCGCCGGAGGATCGACGGCGTTCCACATATCGATTGGATACATCATGTTGAGGGCGAGGGCAGCCCCTGAGCGCGGCCTACCCACCATGTAAAGGAAGCCTAGAACCATCACCGTGACCGCGGTGTTGACTGAGGACAAAACGGCGATGACCTCGAGATCCTGTTGCTGGCTCTGAGCCCCCAAGTCGAGATCGGGACTGACTCCAGCTTCGGTTAGCACGCCCTCAAAAATTTCCCTCTCCTCGTCCGAGAGTTCGTCGAGTTCGTCGATGTCTAGAGGCGATGCCTTCGGTGTGGAATCTGGTTGAATCCCATGCTCAAAGTCGGCCGGGATGTAATCCGGATCAGTCAGTCTACCCCACAGGTTACGCATGCTCATGACGACAACTGTGGCTTGTGCAGCGGTCATCCCGGGCAGGATGGCCATGACTGAGGAGACGATGGCAGACAGGAAAGTAGGAATCGCGAGGGGCTTCATTGGAGGCATCTCCCAGTTGGCCTCCTGAGGGGGAATCTCAGAGGTCGTAACATAGATGTCAATCAGGTTGGCAATCCCGAACAGCCCGGCCAGACCTGGGAATAGCAGTGTGGCCGAGGGCATTCCTATCGGGGACCGCCCAGGCAACTCAAAAACAGCCCATCCATAGAATCCAGTGAGAAGGAAGAAGGACGTCGCAGCGAGCATTCCAGCAGTCCTTGAGCTGCTGCCGAGCCTTAGGTCGAAATTCTCCCATCTGCGATGGATATTGAACTTCCCAAGGGGGATATTAAACTCAATCTTACGAGGAAGTGGGAAGACCAGCCTGCTTGTCAGTCGCTGACTCCACTCGGGCCATGACAGACGAGTCGTCTCGGTCATGATGAGGAATATTGAGATAATCAGAAGCAACCAAGGCAGGACATCGCGACTGGACTCGTAAAGACCCAGCCCCGGGTCCTCTCCGAAAAGCAGTCTTGCCACTATCAGCAGAGGTATCGACATCAGCATCCCCATCTGCGAGCCGCGCGCAGAGTAGGCCACACCCTGCGCGGCTTGGCCTGAGATTAGCATACGGTGTCCAGGGAGTAAGGCGAGAGCCATGTTGTCGTCCGGCGCGCCGATTAGAGCGCTAGGGATGTAGTTCAGGAATGTGTGCACAGTACCACAGGCGACGATGATGCCAGCAACAGCGTCCAAAGGAATACCGATGGCGACTGCCACTGGCGAGAGACTCAGTGCTATCAGGGCGACATTGTTGACGTGAAACCCAGGAATTAGCCCGGTCAGACAACCCAGCATGATGCCGAACAGATAGGAGGCAATCAGCCATCCGAAGTCGAGCATCACCGGGTCCATTGAATCACCTCAACGAATATCGATGCAGAACTGAGCGGAATTCCCAATCGAGTCCTCGGTCATAGTCAACCTACCCGTCCATTCGATGGGCTCTCCAATCTGTTCCTGCTGGCTGGCTTCAGTGCCATCCCCGAGTAGGCACACCTGTTCATTAGATCCTGAGCGTGAAATCCACTGGTTACCATTCTCATCCATTACTGCTTCACCAGTTATCTGGACCAGTTTACTGAGGTCCCATTTCCACGAGTTGTAACCATCACCCCAGTTGAGCATCGATGGGGCAGGCGCTTCACCAAGAAGCCAAGAGCGTGCCTCTAGGACCAGCCTACCCTCTGATTCCGACCACAGCACCGTCGCGTTGAATCGTATCGCCTGATCGGCTTCAATCCACTCAGCGTGTTCACCCACGAATTCTATTCTGAGCTTGGTGTCTCTGTCAAAGTAGCCGGGCCCATCGCCAACGTATCCTTTGTCGTAGTCAGGAGAGATTGGATCGGTAATCCAACCTTCGAATTGATAGCTACTGCCAACATAGGTGAACGGGTCTTCAACGATGGCTTTCATTGCCATAATATCGTCGCCGAACTGGCCTGCAGGGTGCTGCAGCGCCTCGATGTAGCCCCGGTCTAGGCAGACCTCTGCCTCATCAGTAGACCATGCAAGCCTGCCGCCCCAGTCCCCCATCTCTCCGACTATGTCGCCCACCATATCCTCTGGAGATGGTAGCATGCAAAGACGGTCTGTAGGTGCATCTCCCTCAATCCACCATTCGTCACCATCGCTAGCTACAGTTCCATCTATGACAACCAGTTTACCGACCTCGTAGGTCATGGTGTACGGCTCAATCTCCCAGTTGAGATAGAGAGTCTCGCCTTGGGACAGTACCTCAATCTCGGTGGCCTGCACCAGTAGCCTCCAGCGGTAGGAACGTTCGTCGAACTGTAGCCAACCGTTCACGATGACGTGACTACCGGCCTCAACCCACTCCATGACGCGACCCTCAACCTGCATATACAGCAGGTGGTCCGCGCCACCGTAGACTTGATTATCCATCACATACAGTGAGTGGTATGTCACATCTGGAGCGAGGGACTCGCTGAGCCAACCGTCCAGAGTAATCGACTGATTGGCATAAGCCTGCGGGTTCTGTCCGACCTCGACCAGCTTGGTTTCGGTGAACTCTATTGTCTGATCCCTAGCGATGATAGCACCGTAGCCATTGGACTGCAACCATATTCTTCCATTCCACTCTGATACCTCGCCCTCGACAGTGACCACGGTTCCAATCGACGGTACCTCATTGGTCCAGTCAACGTTCCAACGAACTTTCGCCACCGAATGCCCACCGATCTCCTGGACCTGCAGGTCAATCCGGTCTGCCCCTTCTCCATACGGATCGCGTATGTAACTTGTCAGCACACCCTCTATTTTCACGGTCTCACGAGGGTAGTTCCGTATCTCATCTATCTCTATCATATCCGGCTCCCTTATCACAGCGTAGAAATTCATCGCCGAGACAAGCAGAAGCGATGTGAAAAACATCACCCATAGTTTCGCCATGAGTCCCCACGAGCGGGCCTAGCGCTTCAAGGTTGAGAGCGCGCGATGCCTATTCTCGTCTCGCGAAGGGAAGACAAGGTTCATTTCACAAAGCACCACGAGAGATGCAGGGACCCGTAGCTCAGTTGGTTAGAGCGCTCGGCTCATAACCGAGTGGCCATCGGTTCAAATCCGGTCGGGTCCACCACTCAAATAGCACAACGCTGCAATGGCCGTTTCATGGTCCAGTTGGTGCGAAGCCTCAAATACGGTCCGAGGGGGCCTCATAGACAATGACGAAGGCTCGTTCGGTTCGACCCGCCCTGATGATTCTGGCTGTGTATTTCCTCAGTACTTGGGTGGGGGCAGCCGCGGTTCAGGCCCAAGGGCCTGTACCAGACATCACTCTGAGTTGCCAACAGCCGCAGCCCATCGACGTCTATCCAGGGGCAACCAGAGTCACCATCATCGATTGCACCTTGGAGAACCCGACTATCCATCAGGAGAAGGTCAATGTTCAGATTCAGTCCGGCTCTCTGGCCGCAGCTGGCCCTGCCTCGATGACTGTCGGTGCTCAGTCCGACGTCTCATTCCAAGTGGTTGCTCGCGCCGAATTGAGGATGCCTGAGGGTTCACAGATTATCTCAATCACAGCTGAGGTCGTTCAGGCCGATGGGATCACCTGGGTCGGGACTCCCACCACCTACAAGGTGCTGGCAATCATTAGGCAGTTCAGCCGCCTGCGAGTGGCCTCCGAGGTCGCTTTCCTGCAGCTCAGGCCGAAAGTCGACTACATGATTGTGTTCGATGTCTACAATGACGGCAATGCGATGGACAGGTTCAACGTCGGCGTTGAGAATTACGACGAACTGAATGACGAGGGCTTCCAACTCAGTATTCCATTAGTCTCGGTTGAGATAGAATCGATGGCTCCTGCTGAGAAGATTAGGGTACAGATGAGGACTCCTAAGAATCAGGGTTGGACTGACAAGTATTTCTCTTTGCAGTTCAAAGCCACTTCTGAATACTCGGTCAGAACTGAAGGTCTTCCGAATTATCAGGTGCAGACCATGACGATATACATCAGAGGAGTGTACCTACCAGGGTTCGAGTTGATGGGAACCATGATGATTACGACTCTCGCTGCTGCTGCTATTGCCGGCAGGTATCGGGATGATGAGGACGATGAGGACAATGATTCGGATGAGCCAAAAGTCCTCGATGCGCGCCTGTTCTAAACCGCCGCCACTACGAAGCGACCTGCCGTCAACGGGTTGATAACCCACGCGCGTGACGTGCGTACTGTCTATGAGGCGCTCCTATGGGTAACGGCGGTCTGCTACAGAAGGCCATTGAGCAACAGTCCCATGACGAGGGCGCTGCCGTAGTCGTGGCCGATGTGGCCGAACCCGAACGCACTGGGATGATGTCGGGACCAATGAAGCAGGGCGCCGGTCTGGGTGCCGTCGCACTCGTACTATCTTGGATAGTTTCCAGCCCTGGCATTCAGAGTGACTATTCCTTCGCTGGCATATTTCCAATACTGATGTTCGCCGGATCTTTCTATTTGGTCTGGAATGCCATGGGTCGGAAGCAGACCGCCGTGATTGCGGTCGTATACATTCTACTTGCAGCCTCACCGTATGCTGCCATGAGCCTGTCTTCAGGTGAGATTACAATCACTGAATCCGAGCTCTCGGAAGACGCTACTGAACTTACCTTGACAATCCGTGAGTCTGGCGCCTTGTTCGGATCTTCCGTTGACTCGGCCGATGTCTCAATCACCTATGACGGAGATAGTGTGTTCGACTCTACACTCTCATTCTCGATAGATAGGGAGGATGGAATCGGCGCGTATGGAGAGATTACTATGACAATCGCCGAGTGGTACCAAGGCAACGCAGCAGATAACGCAGCCTATGTTGTCACAGTGGATGTCGGCAGCTCCTCTGATTCCATGAAACTTGAATCAAATCACCTACAGAGGACTGTTGATGATGTCAAGAGTGCCACTGCTGGAGCCATGGGGATGGGAAGCGAGTGCAGTGATTCCAAGGACTCGTGCATCTTAGGAGTGGCCCTGAAGTCATGGTCTGGTCTGGATGCAATGGGGGACAATCCTCCAGGGGGGCTTCCTCATGCAGATTATACGGTCTCTGCAACATTGTACTATGATTCTACGGAAGCCATCAGTTTCCCTACAATTACAGTGGTAAACGGAGTTGCCGAATGGGACTCAAACAATGGCGAGTACGGTGGCGGCAGTGCCTTTGTCGGCGATGAGGGTTCAGAACTTCCAATGCCCGGATCTGTGGATTCGTTTGAACTGAACACCAAGTACATCCCGATAGAGGATTGGGCCGTCAGTGATTATGGGTGCTACCATTTCACAGTCGAGACCACTCAGACATCACCGTGGTCCGACGGCTCAGTGATTTCGTACACTTCATACTATGAATACACGGAAGAGGGTGGCGAGACTAACGGCAACCCTACTAACGAGGCTTGGACCTCTGTATCCAGTTGTGATGCCTAGTTCTCGTCCTGTGAGTAACTCAAACCCTCTTCCTCTGTCTCGACGATTGCGTCCGATGCGCCACGTCTCAGCATAGTCATTCCAGCAATACCCATCCCTACGATGATAGCAGTCAGCAGAGGTAGAATCGGTAAGGAGTCTTCATCAACTGGCTCCGTCCAAGTCGCCAGACCCGTACTCATACTGCCGCCTCCAAAGGCACTATCTTCTACCAACTGGCTAGGTGTTAGGATTCGGCAGGACAGGGTCGCATCACCGATCTTGCTACTACGCCAACCGAAAGATACCTCCACAGACTCTCCAGCGTCGATTAGAACTTCCTGGTAACCTCCAATATCAGCCTCCAGTCCAGTCTCCAGCACATCACAGGTGAAGTACAGAAGGGCAGGGGCAGTACCTCTGTTCGCTAACTGGGCTAATATTGGCATGGATTGACCGATGGATTTTGTTGAAGATCCATCGACTATCTCAACCGACTCCCACTCAACGAATGGAGTGCCAGAGTCGAGCACCGTATTCTGCATCCAGCCCAATGCAACTGGCCCACCGCCGTAATTGCCGATGCCCGAAGACTCTGGATTCCAACCGGTCTCGTATGTCACAACCTCGATGGTTGCCGACTCAGTCCAGATAGTCCCGTCGGAATAGCCAATTTCTACTACTCGCTCTCTACCAGAGTCCACAGATGCGGACCCGCCTAGACTGAAGATTTCCTGTGTAGCCTCCTGCGGCCCTATTCCGGTTATTCTGAGTACCACGTAATCGGCATCGACCTGTATTGTCTGGTTCGAGACCCTGCGCTCCCAACGGTCGATGAGGCCGCCCGAACTGCTGGCATCCTCGCCCCAGTAAATCACTGAATCGGGCCCTCCTCGAACGTCGTGGTCGTCGAGACTACCGGAGAACCCAGATTCGCCTAGCAACTCTATCTCTCCGGTGTTGCCGAGGATTACAGGACCCACTCTGTCGAAGTCGGAATCATCCGCGCTCATGGTTCCATTGATTACTATCTGGCCGCCTGAGATGACGGAGTTACTAGATGACATCTCTCCTTCTACCTCGATGGTGAATTCCTGTTCTCCTGCACCCCTCATGTTGACCGATTCAAGGTCACTACCAAGGATAGTGGAGCTACCGCCCGTCTCGAACTCGATGGTGATTGAGGCAACAGTCACTGCACCTGTTGAGTAACCCGTTAGACCAATCCATACATCTCCAGTGCCGTCCGCGAATGAGAAGGTATGGGATGAACCGTTGATATTGATCGACTCTCCTGCTATATGTGCTGCGCCGCCATAGTAACTGTATCCTTCCATCGCTTGCATTATTACGTTAAAAGTCCCTGAAATCCCTTCTCCTGGAACCTTGAATTTTGACATGTTAATCTCATCCCAATAGCCCATACTGGCGATTGCAGTAGGGAGGTTTTTGGCGACGATGCTCGCCTGATTAAGAGTGAGTTCTCCGCCAGAATCGACGATGATACTGGAGCCTGTGTACATGCGAACTTCGGTGCCATCGATGGTCAGTTGCCCGCCGCTCAAAATCCTGACCACGCCTTCTATCTCCTGCTCGCCCGTCCAAGTCACATCTTCATCGATGACCGTCTCCGTTGCGTCCGCCGAAGCAGATGGGACCGTGCACATCAGTACAGTTGTAATCATCAAGAAACTCTGCAACATCGCGATTCGTCTCATATGTCTCCCGTTCTATAGTGGGCCATGAATACTTTTTCCCGCCGTTCTTCGGATAGGGTTCATTCGCTTCCGGCTTCTGGGCGCTCCGTGGATGTGTCACCTGCCTTCCCTGCGCCCGACTCAGCGGCGCTCGCGCTGAACATACTTTCCGTGCTGATGATGTACGGCCCCTTCTATCTCGCTAACACCGGAGCGATGCTGTTTGGCAAGTGGATTCCTGACAAGATAGGATTCAGCAGCATCACCATCGACGGAGGTAGAAACTGGAAGGATGGATTCCGCCTTTTCGGAGACGGCAAGACATGGAACGGCCTGCTGGGAGGCGCTTTCTTCAGTGGCCTGCTTACTATGCTCACCCACCATCTGTGGTCCGAGGGACTGCCGCCGGACGCGCGTCCGTTCGTAGACCCCACACTATTGGCAGGGTCTGATGACTGGTTCTGGTTTAGTGGCGAGTGGGGTGCTGCCTTTGCAATGGGATTCACTCTGGGCCTAGCTTGTATGATTGGCGATATGACAGGCTCGTTCATCAAGCGTCGCCGGGGTCTCAAGAGAGAGGGTGACGAAAGTTCTGAGGCCCCTTTGCTGGACACAGTCCCATTCGCCATTGCCATCTTCGTTACGGCGTTTGCTCTGTTCGACGGCCAGATCATCATCCATGAGCAGCTGCATGAGGAAATTATCGCCCTACTGGTACTGACTCCCGTAATCCACAGATTATCCAACCGGCTTGGATACAGGCTTGGTCTCAAGTCGGTGCCATTCTAGGGGATGCGTGCCCTCGGAATCCATTATCGCCTCGGCTGCCCGCGCAAGTCCATGCCCGGGCTGACAGTACTGGTAGTCGGAGGAGGTGGCAGGGAGCATGCTCTCTGCCTAGGCCTCGCTGACAGTCCTTCGATTGGGTCCATCCACAGCGCCCCAGGTAATGCGGGCACCTCGATGGTCGGGGTCAATCATACCGTCTCTACCAGCGATATTGAGGAGTTGATATCACTGGCTGCCGAACTAGACGCTGACCTAGTCGTAGTCGGGCCTGAGGTGCCTTTGGTAAATGGTCTCGCTGACTCCCTCAGAACGGCAGGAATAGCCTGCTTCGGCCCACACGCCGAAGGCGCGATGCTTGAGGGTTCAAAGCTGCATGCCAAGAGAGTCATGCAGGAGCTAGGCATCCCCACAGGAGGTTGCTTAGTAGTCGAGGAGGCAGGTGCAATTGAGGCTGCTCTCGATTCATTCAAACCTCCTTGGGTAGTCAAGCGCGATGTGTTAGCAGCAGGCAAAGGCGTCACCGTGACGGCCGACAGGCAAGAAGCTCACGACGCCCTCACTGCAGGGCTATCTTCGGACGGCTTCGTCTTGCTCGAGGAGCATCTCTCGGGAGAAGAGGCCTCGGTGCTGGTTGTGATGGACGAGTCGGGATATGTCTGCTTGCCACCCAGTCAAGACCACAAGAGAGTGGGAGAGGGAGACACTGGTCCCAACACGGGAGGCATGGGTGCATACGCACCAGCACCAGTGGTAACTCCAGCAGTCCTCCAGAGAGTAGTTGATGAAATTGTTGAGCCGATGCACCATCATCTCAGGAACAAGGACATACCATATCGAGGGTGCCTCTATGTTGGCTTAATGATCGACTCGCAAGGTGCCCCGGGAGTCATAGAGTTCAACGTCCGTTTCGGCGATCCTGAGACTCAAGTCACTATCCCTCTGATATCCAGCGATCTGGCTGAGCTCCTGCTAGCGTGTGCAGAAGGTAGAGTCAGTGACACCAAGGTCGAGTTCTACTCACATTCTGCAGCCACTGTTGTATTGGCTTCAGAGGGCTACCCTGCCTCCTCGGCTACCGGACGAATAATCTCTGGAAGCGAGGTCGAGATTGAGGAGGGCGAGATTAGGGGTTTCGTACACTACGCAGGGACAAACTTCGATTCAGAGGGCAATCTCATATCATCAGGGGGACGAGTTCTGTCAGCTACCGGAACAGCTCCGGAGATTAGTGGCGCAGTCAGCGCGGCATACGAGGTAATCGGCGGCATAGAGTTGGAAGGCTCACACTACCGCTCAGATATCGCATACCGTGCTCTATAGTGGGTTTTGAACGAGTTTATCTTCATCAAAATCTACAACCATTCTACGAATGGTTATAACAGCCCGTCAAATCGCCGCGACGCTGAGCCTTTAGGCTGAATACGGTGATTGATGATGAATGACACAAATGATGCAGTAGAAAGTGGGTTCCCAACCTCGGGTCTCACCTCGGTCCCGGCAGTGCTTGTAGCATTGCTGGCGCTATTCTTTGGGGCCGACTACGCTGCAAATGGAGCAATGGAAAATGATGGATACATGCAAGTCCTGATTCTGCCCGTCGTAGCCGCACTCGCGGCTGCTCTGGGTAGAACCGGTGCTGTGGTATCCATCGGAAGCCGCTCCATCCATCGTGCCGTAGTAATGCTGGCGTTCATCGCTGTGTCTGGCATCATATCGGTGGCATACAACATGTTCGGGAGTATCGGAAATTTAGGTGCCTTCACGTTCGCTTTCGTCGGCATCTCTACTTTCCTAATGGTCAACTCTGACAAGAGAGAGGAGTCGACGATACTCCTAGCAGTGGTCATTGGATTCCACTTGGCCGTCTCTCATGCCGCCAACTCTACGATGGACACCTCTTCATGGACGGCTGGCCCACTGGAACTCATCGATGCTGAAAGGGCCGCGACAGCCTCAATCTTTTTCGCTTTCTGGGCCGTTTCGATTGTGATAGGAGTAGTCATGGCTCTGTTCATGAGGACTTTTGGCAATCTGGATTCCAATGAGAGTACTTTTGGCAATCTAGACTCCCCTGGGAGTGGTTCTTGGTTCGCAGATCTTTCGACCTCACCCAACAGGCTCACCATGATCGCACTCGGCACGGTGTTCGCGGTTCAGGCAGTACCTCTTGTCTGGCTTGGACAGATTACTGACATTCAGACCTACTTTGAGCATCAGTACCTAGGCTCTGTTTGGGCACTATTCACCACTGCAGTAATCCTATTCGTAGCGTTCTGCCATGCAGAGAGATGGAGAGTAATCGGGACACTGGTAGCAATCAACTGGTCGTTGTATACGCTTGGGCACCTGCAGGAAATCGGGAATAAGTTCCCAGACCTACTCAGTGGTGACGACGCTATGAGTACCTTCTCATGGTTCTTCATCGGATTCTGGCTCAATGTGATTGGCATTATGTTCGCCGCCCGTGGAAGGTTCGGAGACATATCTCCTCGCCACGAACCGAGCACCGCTCGTATCTGGTGGGGGCAGCACTCCTATGGAATCATGCTGGCTCTCTCAGTATTCGTGGCCTTCGCCATACGCACGGGCTGGAACGTCCTACCTGCGATGAATGCTAGTGCAACAGGACTCTGGGACATGACAGGAGGTTCTGATCCGTGGTACATGAAGCGTGTTGTGGACTACATCATCGCTGAGCGCAGCCACTTCATCTTCGATCATGATCGAGCTTACCCAATGGGGGCAATCAATCCCCGTCCACCACTGTTCTCATGGTCTCTTGCACTCGGGGGATTCGCCCTCTCATGGCTTCTAGAGATGCCCGCCGAAGAGGCAGTCTGGTGGAGCGTCTCGGCTTTCCCAGCCATATTTGGCGCACTCATCGTGCTGCCTCTAGCCGCGATGGCAAGAAGGATACACAGCAATACCGCTGGAATCGTGACCGCGTGGCTCATCGCCCTGATGCCCGGACACATCTCGCATTCGACATTCGGTCTCGCTGATCACGACGCATTCGCTCTGCTGTTCCTATCGATGGCATTCTACTTCTGGGTCAGAGCCATTGAGGGACTCGGCACGGAGAGGATGTTCACCGCCCCTAGTTCCAACCCACTATACCTCGTAGCAGGAATCAGGGAGACATGGCGTAGAAACCCCCAGACGATGGCATATGCTACTCTGTCCGGTATTTCGTTCGCCACAGTAGCTCTCGGATGGAAGGGATTCGTCTACGGTCCTGGCATACTATTCCTAGCGTTCGCAGGTCAGATAGCACTGAACATGTTCCGCAGGCGAGACAGTCTCCCCCTCACTTCGGCCACTCTGCAAATGCTACTTACAACATTCCTGATTCCACTGCCGTTCTACAATTGGCCTGGACTCAACCTCGTGTTCGACCCCAGTGGATTCCAGCCAATGTTCTACATCATCGGATTCACTATCGCACTCGGCTGGGTCTCATCCGCGTTCCGAGACAAGCCATGGCTACTGGTCCTCGCCAGCGGTACTCTGCTCATCGGTGGAATACTAGCCATCCTGTATGTCCTGCAGGAGCTTGAAATCTACAACGGGTGGGATATCCTCTTCACCGGCGGCTTCTACTTCTCCAAGAACAAGATATTCGGAACCATCGGCGAGGCTCAGGCCCCTAGTCGAGGCGTACTATTTGCATCATACGGACCAATCGTGGCAATGATTGCTGTGGGTTGCGCTTTGTTGCTGATGTGGCGAGGAGCTAAGCGGGAGCGTCAGAGCCACCTGCTTCTAGGAATTTGGGTAGTCATTGCGACCTACATGGCTTGGTCTGCTGGCAGATTCATCTTCAACGCGACGCCTGCGATGGCGGTCGTTGGTGGCTTGGGCATCGCCATGATGTGGAAGGCCGCAAACTTCTCAGCATTCGCCAAGGAGTGGCGCCGCTCAGGTATCGGTACTCCCCGTTCGAGGTGGAGTTCTGTGTGGCCAGCTGCCAAGAAGAATTCCGCGATTCCCGCTCTACTCCTAGTACTCATGCTCGTTGCTTCGCAGCACGCTACTTATGGAATAGACTCTGGGATACCTCGGGGAGAGCCGTCGGCGTCAGATGTCGATCAGGCGATACACGACATCGCCCCAGACTTCCTGAGGGCCGAATTACTGGGACTCTCGGTACTCAAGAGTGAGAGTTACAATCCTGATTCTGAGATGTGGTACATGGGTACCTTCGGTCCAGGATTCAACAGTGGAGCTTGGAACCTCGCTTATGAGTGGCTATCGGAGCAGGACTCCGACGTGGGCTTCAGCGAGAGGCCCGCCTTCGTCTCTTGGTGGGACTACGGATTCCAAGCACTTGCCCAAGGACAGCACCCTACCGTGGCTGACAATTTCCAGTCAGGGATACCTAACAGTGGAGGCATGCTCCTTTCAAACAGTCAGGAGGATACCCTCTCACTGTTCATTACCACTCTTGCTCAGGGCGACCGACGCTACAACGGCGGTGGCTTCACTGATGATTTCTTTTCAGTACTCTCCGAGCACATGACAGAGAGTCAACTCATCGAGTATGATACCATCATGTCATTGGGTGTTGGCGACGAGAATCTTGTCCTCGATCGCTCTATGGCAGTCATGGCCACCGACGATAAGACAGAACTCCTCAGGGGACACCTCATCGGACCAGATGGCATTCCTATGGATGAGGAAGTTTGGGTGGTTATGTTAGATGGCACTCAGATGAGCAATTCCACTACTAACGAGACTGAGGCTATGGCGCTGTTCAACACCACTAGGCTGAACACCGCAGATTTCGATATAGAGGCTACTCACTATCTGATTGACGACTACAGGTATACTAGTGACCTGATTGAGGACTTCAACGACGTATCGACCAGCCTGCACCGCACAAATGCTCGGCTTGCACTCAGCAGGGCCTTCCTGTCCAGCGCTTTCGAGATGAGTGACCTCTCTGATATCTACCATGGAATCACTAGTCTAGAATATGATGTCCAGAACTACGAAGGCGAACTCGGAGATATGGTGACTCGGAACAACGACATCAGGTACTTTGCAATCGACAACAGGCTGTATCCTCTCGGAGGTGCATACTATGCTGACTACCAGTACCATCGCGGCCAGACCACAGGTATCTTCCACGCCCCGACAGGACTGTCCGGTCTCGACATGGATGATTACATCACTGCAGACTATCAGACACAGAGAGGGACCGGGGCTATTATGTCCATGACTGGTGCAGAGTATGAGGCTGCATACCTCCAAGATATCGTCAGACAGAGTTCGGGTGGCGAGGCCCCGGAAATAATCAGGATGGTCGACATAGACTACGTGCAACAGCCTGCCTTCTTCGACACCATGGTAGCCAGATTTTACGTTGGGTACTCTACTTCCTCACTAGGTCTTCCAGGAGACGCCGAGCAACCCGCTCCGCACTTCTATACCTCAGGTACTCCCGGTTCATACCTCGAGAACGCATATCCCCTGCCTGGGGCTATGATGAATCACTTCGTGCTATCGAACTGGTATGATAATGAGCGCTGCGAGTTGCTCGACAATGGCTCAAAGGCCGATGATAACTGCTCCAACCCAACCATTGGCTCGGCCAACACTCAAGTCAAGATCATGAAGTACTACAGCGGTGCTACTCTCGAGGGTACTGTCGAGTTGGAAGGCTTTGGCCCCATACCTAACGCCCGAGTCATGTTTGAGCGCGACGCATTTAGCGGTGAGGAGGTTGCCGACGAGAACGGAGATGTTGTTGATGGGGACGACCGCACCTATTGGGTTCCCATTGGGTATGCCGATGCCGATGAGAACGGACATTTCTCGTTCACTGCCCCGGCGGGTAAAATTCGAGTCTCCGCCTTCATCGGAGAGCCTGACCTCGATGCCGCCCGGTCGCTGATTATGTCCTCGGACGTGAGCCAGACACTGGGTGACATATTCCAGGAAACTTCCGTTGATAGAAGTGTCAACCCAATTACCGGAATCCTAGCCAACGTTTCAGGCTCGACTTGGCTCTCAGAGTCCATTGTCAACATCTCCGGCTCAGCCGGTCACAGCAATGGCTTGGAGACTGTCTACGGCAACATCTCGGTTTCTCCTTCTCACGCCACAGGCAAACTGGTTTGGTCAGGAGCTGAGTTCTTTGACGGTTCTCCTCTCACCAATGTTAGTATTGAGCTCTCACCGTCTTGGGACCGCGTGCAACTCGACCCCTACACAGTTGATTCATCGAGCGGTGTTGTGGAGGGTTACGATCTGGCCTTCGCTGGAATCGGGGAGGTCACCTTCACCGGAGAGGGATCAGTAGTCTCGCAGGGCATAGTAACTGTGAGCGATTTCACAGGTAACTACACTCAGAATATCTTCCACAACCACAGCTTGACTGGAGACGGACAGTTCTCCGGTCGCGGGACACTTTCAGGTTCAGTCAACGATGATACCGAGATTACAGCATGCGACGTCAACTCGACCATGCCAGAGAACGCATCGATTTGCATGCTGGAAGGAGGCAATTACCTGCTGGACGGGACCATGAATGCGACCGGGCGTTTCACCTCAAATGGTTCTACTATGTTCGTAAGGAGCCTGAGTCACGCCACTCTGGTGGGCTCTGGTGAGTTCACCGTCAACGCTTCAGAAGAACTTGATTCATACGGCACTATCAACGGGACATTCTCCTCGTCCAAAGGCGAGGGGATATTCAGCGGCCCGATGGTGCATCCGGGGACATTCCACGTTGTGGATGCAGTTCCCGGTGATTATGACGTCACCGTGATTTTCGAGGACGGAACTCGCATCGATCTCGATGATCAGTTCAGTATCTCTCTAGTGGGCAGTCCGGAAGTCAAAACCATAGATATCGCAGGCGGCTCAATCAGCGGAACCCTAGTTGACGCAGCAGGAGATTCTCTGGAGGGCGCAGTCATGCTGCTTGACAACTCCTCGACTCCTGTGGATGCCATCACAGACTGCCAAGAGACGGGTACTGCACCTTGTCTGATGATTCCAGACGAAGCCGGAGACTTCGAGTTCGGACCGATTATCCCGGGCAATTACACCGCTCAAATTGACCTTGACGGCGACGGCTTCCCGGAGATATCGGTCGATTACGTCTTCCTTGCGGAGCAGGATGCAGCGATGGTGTTCCCCTCGCCGGTGCCCGAGACTTCCGACCTGACCTTCCGGTTGCTTGAGGATGGTCAGAACGTTCCCGATCTGAACGTCACGCTGCGGCTGAAGAATGGCACCGGAGAGCAGGTGACAGCGATGTTTGACAGCGTCTCTGGAGATTATCTGGCTGAGTTAGTACATGGTACTTGGATTATGAATCACACCCTCACTGAGGAGTTACAGGTCTGGGAGCAAATAGAAATCGGCGAGGATGACATTGACGCCGACTACGAGTTCCACATCAGTCATCTTGTAACGGGTCTAGTGACTTACGAGCAGGACACCGACGCCGAATCACCTGAGCCCGATGATGAGAAGTTCCTAGACTACGTGGCAGTTGAGTTCCATTGGGGTGACTTCAGCACTGTCGCTCAGACGAATGGCAGTGGTGGATTTAGCGTCGTGCTCCCTGAAGGAGCGGTCGTTGATGCCACCGTGCAACTCCCCGGGGCCGTCTTCAACTTAGTCAACGGTACTAGGTTCACAGTTACGTCAGACGGGTTACTGGTGGGCTCCGAGATTGTAGATGGTCTCAGTATGGTAGCTAAACCTGGATACGTTGTCGCCGGCCAAGTCAACATCAACAGAGAAGCCAATCCCTATCACTCCACATACGGAGGCTGGGAACCGGTTACTGTTACAGCTGACAACCTAGATACGGATGTCCGTTGGCACGGGCAGGTATTGCCGGGTGGGCAGTTTCAGATGGCCCTGCCTGGTGGCAATTGGACCTTCGACCTCGATGCTGAATGGCTGAACCCGGTATCTGCTGAGTTGGAAGTCGATGGGAAGAACGACACGGTCGACTTGATTGTTAACCCAGTTAACAGCACGGTTACAATCGAATTCTTCCTTGATCACAGTGCCGACAACAACGCTTCCAACGGGACCTATGTGACCTATCCGTTCAGTGTCATCAACAATTTGGACAGCACACAAACCGTCTACGAGATCCTTGCTAATGGTACCGAATGGATATCTGAAGGGGTGGCCGAATTGATGCTCGAACCCGGCTCCTACAGAATCGATGTAGGAATATCAGATCCTGTTGCAGGCGACCCGTTTGGAACTAGAGTCATGACGGGTACCACGCAGTTCGACATCGGACTGAACGGCAACTCCGTTGACAGGTCCATCGGGTTCGACCCGGAATGGAGGATGAACATCACCTTCACCAATGAGAGTGGGGGCGCGCTGGCCGACCAACTGGTCAGGCTGAACAACGTAGAGAGCGGCTGGATGATATCGCACTTCACCGACAGTGAAGGCAGGTGGACAGCACACGTGCCCGAGGGCGACTGGATTGTGACCATCGACGCCTTCGAGACCTCTCCGGGCGTCGAGGAGATTCTGCGTGACCTCGTCAGCGTCTCAGCCGACACCGCCTCAGCCGACATCTCAATGTCGACTGGTGAAGTGGCAAGTTTTGACATAGTCCTGTATGAGGATTACTCAGAGGATGTGCTGGAGGGAATCTCCCTACAACTCATCTCAGAAGATGGTCTTGGGACGGTTCATCTAGACTCTACCGACTCGTCCGGCGAGGTCAACATAGTTGTGGCTCCGGGGAACTGGAACCTAGGGCTGAATATGACCGAGGATCGGGTCCGCTGGATTGTGGATACTACCAATGAGACATCATTCGAAGTCAATGCAGGAAGTAACCCGTCGTTGAACCTCACCGCATCTAGAATGGTTGAGTTCGGCGGTAGCGTCTACTGGGACTTCAACGACGACAACTCCTCCGATGTAGGCGAGGGCGTCGCTAATGTCATAGTGAACATCTCCTCTGACAATACCAACCTCTCTCTTCTGACGGATGCGAACGGAGACTGGGCTGTCTATGTGCCGGCTGGGACCAACTGGTCTATTCAGACTGCAATTGAGGGCTTCTCTCCTGAGAATCTCTCAGCCTCTGTGGGCTCTTCTCCGCACTATGACGACGTGGAGCTTACGGCTGGTGTGGTTGATGTCGATGGCTCGATTTCCTATATCGACGATGAGCAGTTCGCGACCATCTCGGATTCAATAGTGTTGGAACTGATTCCTGTTGAGGGAATGGTCCGCGACTCAGTGACTCCTGACAAGGTACTGGTTGATGGCGAGTGGCTGGGCAACTGGACTGCCCAGGTAGAGCCAGGTGATTGGATACTGCGAGCCACTCACGAGGGCCAGAGCCTAGTGGCGATGGGCCTAGTGGAAGCGGATGTTGCAGTGGGTGCCTCTCTTGACCTAGAGCTCACTATCGGAGGCTGGATCCTCCTCGAGACAGAATGGCTCGATTACGACGGTATCTCCCGTACTCTAGCAGATACGGATGTCGAAGGAGCCGACATAGTCGGCGAGTCGGAACTAATCCTCAATATCGGCATGGGCATGAAATGGGTTGCCTCAGTCGATGATGAGGGCGTCCTTGAGATTCTCCTAATCGCAGGCACCATCGACACATCGAGCGAGTTTGAGATCGTCCAGAGGAATTTGACGATGACTTACACTGGCGGACAAGGCCTAACGGTTTCACCCGGACAAGAGGCCCCATCGGCAGTACTTTCTCATGTCCGTATAGTTAATCACGAAATATCAGCAATTACTCTCAACAGTTCTGGATCTGACCCGGAATTCGATGGAGGTGACGATGATGTTCGTGTACTATTGGACTCCGAAGGCGGATTCCAGTTTGTGGATTTCATCCTCAGCATCGAATATTTGGGCCATGAGCCGTTTGATACCTTCAGCATAATCGGCGGAACTGTCGGTACTGATGCGAGTGATTGGTTGGTAGAGTTCCACAACGGATCCGGAGAGTGGAATACCACTGCCTACTTTGACATGGGGCTGGACAACACTATGAATTTCAGCAACCTAAATGTCAGGGTCACTCCTGCGAACCAATCGGTAGCTCACTCTTTCGAGGAAGGCCACTTTGTGACACTCAACATTATGTCTCAAGACGGATACACATATGATCACACCTTAACGGTCAGAGTGCCTCAGATTCACGGGTTCGAGTTGACTGAACCTGTGGATGATTCGTATGGCATACAGCCAGGCGATTCAATCAACATTGGAATGCAGATTGCCAACACTGGCAACGGAGACGATCGATTCGAGTTTGAGTTCGATGACTCTGAACTCCCAGAAGGATGGACTAGGTCCGGGTCGATTGCGCACAGTCTGCCCGCATTCCTAGGTGCGACTCATGCAGTCGTAGTTTCCGCACCCCTCAACGCCAGCGACGAGGATTTCAAGATTTACGTGTCAGTCAGGGACAAGGTGAACAACACATATCCAGATATCGAAATTCATGTTCAGACATCTATGCCCATGCTGAGTATAGTATCTCACGAGCTCTATAGTGGAGGTGTGGACCCGGTATCTGGCCAGATGACGCTTTACTCAGTCATCGTCAAGAATGAGGGGTTGGTCGACGCGCAGATGGTTCAACTCAACGGCACCCTTTGTGATGATCTAAATTGCAATGTTCTATCGGGACCAAATGGTACTGACATCCGCGACGTACCGGCGAATTCAGAGATCGTGTTCGAAATTGCACTTGATCTCTCAAACATTGCCCCTGCCACGTATTATGTCGAGTTCAATATCAATCAGACTGGCTTCGATTCAGTAGAGGAGTATGATGTCGACCAAATCAAGATACGCGCTCCTCCAATTGAGGACACGGCTGACTGGATTGGCTGGCTACTAGGGGCACTTCTGGTAGTCGCATTGCTGCTGCTCACAAGAGGTGGCGGCAGACGTAGGTCATCAGCACCGTTCTGATGCCGGCCCTGAGAACCTATAGGGCTATGACTCGCCTATACGCGCGCAAGATGGGGTGAAACATGAGTCATATGGACAACCTCGAGTTGCTACCCGAGCCCGAAGAGCCTAGGATGCTGACTACCATCGACTCAGATGCCCCTGGTTATCCGGGAGAGGCGTATGGTATCTCAGACGAAGAGGCGAGGGAGCTACGTTGGCCTGCCTCCCCTTTGAGGGAAATACTGTGGCCTTGGGGGGCCATCACCTTCGCATTCGGCGTTGTATTCATGCTGCTGATTTGGCCCCACATCAATGCCTACTTGTCCCCCGTTCTTCCTGAGTCTGAATGGGCTTACGAGACAACGGGAATCAGAGACCTGCAGGATTCCGGGTTGGACGGTTCAGGAGTTCATGTATGCATGGTCGATACGGGGATAGATACCACTCACCCGGACTTCTCCAATCTGACACTTGCCGGGTTCCGCGACTTCTATGAAGGCGAGCATGGCCACATCAGGGACGTCGGTGAGGACTCTCACGGGACCATGATGGCTGGCCTTCTCGTGGCTGACGGCAAGTTCTACGGTGCAGCCCCTGGGGTAGATTTGTCAATTGCACTCGCTCTCGGCCCATCCGGTACATCGGGACAAGAAGATAGGGTCGCCCAAGCGATAAGATGGTGCAGAATCACACAGAATGCCGACATAGTCAGCCTCAGCCTCGGCAGCGACCCAGGGGGTGGCATGGGAATCCAATCAGAGACCGTCCTAGCCGTCCAAGAAGCACTGGATGCCGGTATCTTTGTCGTTGCTGCGGCGGGAAATACCGGCGATGACGCCAGCATCTCTGACGTCTCGGTTCCAGCCAATATGCAAGGTGTCATCGCAGTAGGGACCTCTACACACAGCGGCAACGTCTGGTCGAATTCTGCCAATGGCTCCATGGTAGATCCTTACACCCAAGAGAACAGGAGTTATCCCGACCAGAAGCCCGAGGTGTCAGCACCCGGCGTCCTGTTATTCTCGACAACTTCGACACAGATTGAGCCTCCGTACGCATATTCTACCGGGACCAGCGACTCGACCGTCCTAGTCACCGGTGCCCTAGCTCTAATCCTTGAGTTGCACGGCACCGCATTGGCAGGAGATGATGGAGTAATCGACTCCGAAGAAATGAAAATGGTCAAGAGAACGCTTGCAAGCTCTTGCGACAAGTCTGGTATTGATGGCAGCCCACACGATGCCAGGGGCGGCTACGGATTCCTTGATGCCGTACAGTGGGCTTCAGACATCGCATTCGAGTTGAATCTGGCTTGATTCAAGGCATTTCGCCCCAATCCGCCAATCGAGCCTACGGCTCGACGCTACCCTATGATTAAATCCATTCCCGACCCCCCCAACGCATGGCTCGCGGTGAGCGTGTACGCAGTCACTTCCTCGTCATGCTGATGTTGACCAGCCTATTCGTCGCCCTAGTTGGTCCAGCGGCCCCTGTCTCCGCCAACAACGAGACTACCTCTGGAGTCATCTCGGGCACTGAGACATGGTCGGGCACGCACACTCTCTCCGGAGACGTGGTCATCGCATCGGGATCGAAGTTGATAATCCAGCCAGGAACCACTGTCACATTCCCCAACGGAACTCACTTGGACGTCCGCGGGAATCTGTGCGCAGGGGTCTCTAATTGCGGCGCCAGTGGTAACTCTAACACCGCTCAGAGAATCACCTTCCGCTGGACCGATCCGGCCAATTCTAGTGCTACTGGAGAGTGCTACGGGATGAGTTATGGCAACCAGCAGATTTGGGTCAAGGACCCGTCGTGCTACGAGGGAGTTTTGATTCGCAACACCATCGACCTTTCCCAGACCGGTTTGAGGCACATCGTCATCGACGGTGCTTGGGGCATTCCCTACTATATTCCCACAGTGTCTCAATGGAGATACGGTGCTCTGGTAATCGACGGCGCAAGCCCGGTCTTAACCGAGATAGAATTCACAGACATCAACACCACCAGCTTGCTGACGACGAATCTCGCTCAGCCACGCCTCCTTGGTGGCGAATACACAGTGGGTAACGACGATGAGAGTAATGTCGGCGGCTCTGCAGTGCAGATTTATAGCTCAGGAACTCCTGTGACGCCACTGATTTTTCAGTCTCCCACACTCATCGGTACCAACGTAGGATGCAGCCGGCAAGCCCCCAGTCGCCCTGTGATTTGGGCAGAAGACACATTCATCGAAATTGACAGTGCTGACAGTACCGGGGACTATGGCATCAGCATGCAGCACTCTTCTGGAATTATCTCCAATTCAGAATTTAATGTGAACTGCAACGGCATTGATATCAACAGTAGGAAATCAGTCTCCAATGTCGACTACTCAATTGAGATTGTCGCCAATGAGATTACAACCGGTGACGGCGCTCCGATTACGGTCTTCCAAGGCGGCTTGGCAAATATTGTCGGCAACGATCTTGAGGGTGCCGCAGAATCCTCAGGGATAGCGATTGAATCCAGCGATGTGAGAATCAGCAACAATGACATCGGACCTGTAGGTGGTTGGAACGGCCTCTGGTTGCTCGGCTCGTTCGATGTCATCGCTGAAAACAACACCATCCACGACATCGCTAGGGAAGTGATCCGTGCAGGGGAGTACGGTAGCAGCGCTCCTGCACCGTCCGCATCCAGAATCTATCTCGCTAACAACACCCTTTCGACAGATGGAACAGGAGCCTGCACAGACACGAAGTACGACACCTGGGGGGGTGACTTCACCTGTCCCGTGGTGCACGCATATAGGGCCGGAGTCTCGATGTACGACAACACGATCAACGTACCAGGTACTTCGGACGCCGACGGAATACGCGCAGTAGGGGCTCTTCTTGACATTCAGAGGAACACCTTCAACGTCCCGGGGACCGGTGCAATAGTCTCTCACTATGACGACGGCTATGCCGGCTCGCAGCAGTTTGGTACATTGGGCTTCTTCTCGCAGAATACTTGGTCTGGAGTGGGCATGACGTACAACGTGTCGAACAGCGCGATAACCGTGCAGTCAGAGTACATCCCCAGCCCTCCTCCAGGTGTATACCCAGTCCAATTGGTCTGGTCAAATCAGGAGGCATGGCCGGCCAACCAGTTCCAGACCTCGATTGTGCCGACCTTCGTCAAGGAGTGTCCGAATTGCGACGACTTCACCCCTCGGGGATTCCCCTTGGCAGTCAGCATGGACAACAACTCCACCACCTTCACCTTCGCCAACCTGTCAAACCTCGATCGCGCCAAGATACACATCGAGACCCAACCGACCCCATATGCGGTTCAGGTGCGCAGAGCCGAGATGGTACGCTTCCAGACATTGGTCAACGGCGAGAGAGTAGAGGATGCAACTGTCTTGATTGAGGACGCCCTCGGTAACGACTTGTATTCACTACACACACAGAGTAATGGCTACACTCCTTGGTTCGCCCTGCCCTCCGACTTCCATCTCGACTTCAGGGGACTGGGAGGAGGGGACAATCCCGACGGCTTCGCCGATGACGAGTACGAGGACTCTTGCTTTGACGGGATTGACAACGACGGCGATTTGACAGTCGACGCC
>Ga0208522_1000318_pt1 | contig 33387 bp, 32 predicted proteins | sample ETNtaG_25_FD_185763 | JGI IMG/M metagenome (GOLD analysis project Ga0208522, IMG submission 185763) | Marine microbial and viral communities from oxygen minimum zone, Eastern Pacific Ocean - ETNP201302SV86 (SPAdes) (version 2) | ecosystem: Environmental > Aquatic > Marine > Oceanic ... | reverse complement strand
TTACCTATGGCCTGATATATCTCCGCTTTAGCAGCTTCTTCTGCTTTTTTCTTTGCTTCAGCTTCAGCTTCTTCCTTAATAAGTATTTCTAATGCCTCTAACTCTTTTTCCCAGTCTTTTCCAGCATTTGTAAGCAAAGTAAGAGCTTGGTTATGGTCCTGAGAAACCCCGTAGCCATTTTGATACATTAACCCTAGCTGACCAAGAGCCCAAGTATTTCCTTGCTCGGCTGATTTGCTAATCCAGCTAAAGGCTATTGAATAATCTTTCGTAACTCCCAGACCATTAAGATATGCCCATCCCAGAACATTTTGTGAGACCATATCACCCTCATTAGCAGAAGCTGTGCATTCTATTAGAATATTTTCATAAACTTCATTGTCATATGCATTTATACAACTATCACTATCAGCATAGCTCGAACCTATGAAGCTAAAAGATATTAATATGATTAAGAGTAGTTTTTTCACAAATAATTTCTGTATTAATTTGAAATTAGTATATACCCTTAAGAAACGAATTAACGAATTTTGGGGAACAAGTGCAGCACATACAGCCGAAAAACCTTACGTAGAAGGACTTCGTCCACCTCGACAAGGTGGAGGTCGTCAGTTCAAATCTGACCGCGACTACCAACTCCAAACCCCTTTATATAGGGGTTTTTGTTATTTTGGAAAAAAATAAAATAATGTTACGAATACCGAAAAAATACCCATATTTGTGTATATTTGGTTAATGTAGCAAATTTTATTGGGATTTATTAAAATGTTAATAGTGGCTCCGCCTCGCTCAAGGCAATCTCGCTTTATAGTACTGCTGATTGTCACTCTTTGGTCTCTCTTTTTTATTGTAGAGGTTGGTGCGGATTCTAACAATCTTGTTGCTGCACGCGAAGAGGCCCTATCTCTTGGGCAGTTTAGTAGTCAAGATAACAATTCACATTACATAATTACAGCCCCTCATGGGGGATATGATTTAATGACAGAGGTAATTGTTCGTGAAGTTTGTGACAATATCTTATGGAATTGTCTCATTGCTCAAAATTTTCGATCTAAGAGTCACCCTCTGAATGTCACCAGGCCTACAGAAAAATATGGTGTTTCAAGCAACAATGAAGTTCGAACAGAGCGAGCTTTGTACGTATACGATGAGTATTTAAGCCAAATATATATGATAAACAAAGCACCTAAGCTCTATGTTGAGATCCATGGAAATAGTCGAAATAAGAGTAAAAATAGAATCGAAATTGCGACAGTCGGTATCAATAACGACCAAGCGAGGCGTATTAAATTAATACTTCAAAATGCCTTATCCTCAACCAAATTAACCCAATCAATTGCTATAGAGAATATCGACTATATTTATTACCACGCAACTTCTTCTAAGGCGCGAGGCTCTCTCAGTAAAATTAAACCAGCCCTTCATTTTGAATTTCCTAGGAGCTCCAGAACAATCAGCACAGATGAGGTAATCGCCTTTCTATCATTTGCTTTGCCTGAGCTAGCTCTCGAACTGTTTCCTTAAGATTCATTGAGGACTTGCCAATAAATAGCTAAAATATATTTTATTTAATAGACAAAGACAGTGATATTAGAAATTTTTTTTTCGGCAGGTTGTTTTTGGGGTGTTGAAAAGAACTTTGAAAACATTGACGGTGTCATTGATGTTGTTTCAGGATACTCGGGAGGCAACTATGAAAACCCTAGCTATGAGGACGTTCTCAACAATCGCATTCCTCAAACCGGGACCTTTCTAGATATTTTAAATAATATTGGTCTTTCGGCTGAAGAGAAAGCAAAAAATGACAATGGGTTGGTTAATCATACTGAGACAGTCAGGGTTATTTATGACTCAAGTCAGGTTTCAACTGAATCTTTAATCAAAAACTTTTGGGAGATTCATGATCCTACTCAGTTCAACAGACAAGGAAATGATGTAGGAAACAATTATCGCTCTGCAATTTATTGGACAACTCCAGAACAAAAAGAAATAGCTTATAGAACTAAAGAAGAATTTCAGACACTATTGACAGATCAAGGGTATGGGCAAATTGTAACCGAGATGGCTGCGTTAGAAAAGTTTTGGCCAGCAGAGAGCTATCATCAAAACTATTTATCAAAAAACCCAAACGGTTACTGTCCTGATCACTCTACAGGCGTGAGTTTTTTGAACCAGTCGTCGTCTAAAATTGCTAAAAATGACGTAATTCCCCTTGGAAGTAAAGAGATAATTGTGATTGGACCTGAGGTAGAAGGGACCTGTCTGTTTTGCTTAGAATTTGAAAAAAAAGTTACTTCAAAATATCAAGGCACCATTCCATTAAGGTCTTCCCCCGCATCCGCTTTGAAAGGATTTGAATTGAACACAGAGACCTGGGCAACCCCAACTATATTTTTTATCGTTGACGGGAAAGAGGTCTGGGCGCACCAAGGAATTATGTCTTCTGAGGAGTTTTACCAGGCTTTGGGAGAATTCAAATTGGGTAAGGATTCCGAGGCTTTTAATGTTGCCTTTAATGATGGAACAGACAGACAATTTTGTAAACAATATGAGATGTTTAAAGATACCCCTGAAGGTATATTCGTAGACAAACTTTCAGGAAGACCACTGTTTGATACTGCAGATCGATTTAAATCTAAATCAGGCTGGCTATCCTTTACTAAACCTTTTGATAATGAGGTTTATGAGAAGCTAGACCTTAGTTTTGGCATGGTTCGGACCGAGATAAGGTCTGTTAGCTCTGATATTCATTTAGGTCACGTTTTCAATGATGGACCTGACGGAATGCCGAGGTATTGTATCAATGCAACAGTATTAGAGTTTATACCTAGAAATGGTGTGTAAATATATTGCATATTATTGAACGTAATAGCCGTTCATTTTTTGTTTAAATAACCTTAATCGTTTTATACAAAGTTCAATCTAAGAGTGACAGTCATATAGTATTTGGTATACAATTTCATCCTATGAAATATTTATTAATAATAACCCTTTTATTTGGCATTTTGTTTCCTGTTAATGCTGATAGCAGTCTTTACGAAAGGGGGCGAGCTTATTTTTATGGTGACGGTGTTGAAAAGGACTATGAAAAAGCGCTACTGGCGTTTGAACATGCGGCAAAAACTGGCGATTTAGATGCATTGACCGCTATTGGCATAATGTATATTGTCGGTATGGGAGTTGAACAAAATGACGAAAAAGGACTTGAATATTTAAACAAGGCTGCCAATAAATCACACCCAAAAGCTCAATACTATCTGGGTGCTATGTATTATCTAGGTATCGGAGTACCTTTGGATTTGGATAAAGCTTTCAGCTGGATTAGTTTATCTGCTGATCAGAACTATCTTTTTGCACAGCATAATTTAGCCGAGATGTACGAGAATGGCAAGGGTGTGACTAAGAACCTTGAGAAGGCTTATGAGTATTATCTTATTGCTGCAAGGAAGGACAGCGTAGAGTCACAAATCAAGATTGCTGAAATGTATAAAGAAGGAATCGGTACAGCAAAAAATATAGAAAAAAGTGAGTATTGGTTAAAGCGGATTGAAGAATCGAAAGGAATGAGCCAGTAAGGCTGTTCTTTATTGGTTCAGTATATATATTTTAAAGGGTGCTAAAATGAACCCTCATCAAATTAAGGCAGCAGTGAGATGGATTACGATATCGTTGTTATAGGGGGAGGGCCTGCCGGCCTAAGCTTTGCCTGCTCCATGGCTGGTTTGAGCTTGAATGTTCTTCTTGTTGAAAAGTCACCACTTAAATCGGTTTCAAAACCAAAGCCAGATGGTCGCGAAATAGCGCTCACTCATCATTCCCGTAAAATATTAGTAAAACTTGGCGTCTGGACACTTATTGATGAAGCTAAAGTCAGTCCGCTAAAAGAGGCAAAAGTATTTGACGGAGATTCTGATTCTTTGTTGAACTTTGACGCTAAAAAATCCGCAATTGAGGCTTTGGGTTATTTAGTGCCAAACCATTTGATTAGAGCAGCATTATTTGAAAGAGTCTCGCAAGCAGAAAATGTAACGATTTTGAATGAAATAATTGTCGATGGAGTTAGTACCTCTAATAAGGGCGCAGAAGTTTCACTATCTAATGGCAGAACCATTAAATCTAAATTGGTTGTTGCAGCAGATAGTCGTTTTTCCGAGATTAGGAGAAAGATGGGAATACCTTCGATTATGAAAGATTTCTCCAAGGTAATGATAACAACAAGAATGTCTCATGAAAAGGCTCACAATCATATCGCCTTAGAGTGCTTTAATTACGGACACACGTTAGCACTTTTGCCACTTAATGGTAAGTTGTCATCTGTTGTATTAACAGTTCCAACTGATAGGTCAGATGAAATCTTAGACCTTGATGAGGAAAAATTTAACGAGATGGCTAGCGATGGTTTTGGTGGCAAATTGGGCCAAATGAAGCAAATAGGAGACCGTCACTCATATCCTCTAGTTGGCGTCTATGCTCATAAATTTATATCAACAAGGTTTGCCCTAATTGGCGATGCTGCTGTGGGCATGCACCCGGTAACCGCGCATGGTTTCAATTTAGGTTTGAGGGGCCAAGATCTACTATCGTTATCCATTAGTAGAGCTCTTAATAACGGACAAGATATTGGTGCAAACGTAGTACTAAAAGAGTTTGAAAGAAAACAAATTAACCTATCTAGGTTAATGTACTTTGGTACTAATGGAATTGTTTCATTGTTTACTAACGATGATGCTGCAATTAAGCAGGTTAGAAAGTTAGTGCTTAAGTTTGCAAACCGCTTTCCGCCAGTCAAGTCTTTGATTACCCAGCACCTGACAGAATCAAAAAAAAGTAACCTGATACCTTTTTAATTTTAGATATTATGACAGTCAATTTAACTAATCTCAGAAAGGAGTTTCGACAAAATGGACTTAACAGGTCTGAGCTTGATAATAATCCATTTAATCAGTTTTCGTTGTGGTTCACTCAGGCAGTTGAGTTGGGTATTGTTGAGCCAAGTGCGATGAGTTTAGCTACTGCAAATCATAAAGAGATTGGTATTCGCACAGTACTTCTCAAACATTTTGATGACAGAGGTTTTGTTTTTTTTACGAACTATGGTTCAAAAAAATCTCAACAAATTGATGTAAAACCTCAGGCTGCGCTTTTGTTTCCATGGTTAGACTTAGAGAGGCAAGTAAAGATTGTTGGTAGTGTCGAAAAGGTAACAACGCTTGAATCAATTAAGTATTTTGCTTCAAGACCAAAGGATTCACAGCTCGGCGCTTGGGCTTCACAGCAATCTGTATCAATCACCTCAAGAAGTTTTTTAGTCAGTCAATTCGAGTTAATGAAAAATAAATTTTCAAAAGGGGAGGTGCCTTTGCCTGATTTTTGGGGAGGTTATCGTGTAATACCTGAGAGTATTGAGTTTTGGCAGGGCAGAGAGAGTCGACTGCACGATCGTTTCATTTATCATCGTTCAGGGACTGGTTGGAGTGTTAGCCGATTGTCTCCCTAAGGGATTTGATTACTTCTTTTGTCTCTGGGGTTATGCCATGCCAAAAAGAAAAAGCGCTTGCAGCTTGTTCGACCAACATACCAAGACCATCAGTCACTTCTAAAGCAGAGTTTTCTATTGCCCACTGCATGAATGGAGTTTGCTTTCCATACATTAGATCATAACATAGTGAACCAGAAACAACACCTGGTGGAATTACAGGCATTTTGCCATCCAAAGAAGCACTTGTAGCATTAATTATAATATCTACCGGTTTGTCTTTTATTTGATCCAAACCAAATCCACAAACTTTACCGTACTCATTATAATTGCTTGCCAATTGTAAGGATTTTGTTTTTGTTCGGTTTGCAACCAAAATACGCTTTGGTTGACACTCTAACAAAGGCAGTAAGATGCCCTGAGTCGCACCACCAGCCCCCAGTATTAAAATGACTTTTCCTTTGATTGATTGTTGTAAATTATTACAGAGATCGTTAACAAGGCCTATTCCGTCAGTATTTTCACCATAAAGAGTGCCGTTTTTCACTTTAATCGTATTGACTGCACCTGAGGTCTTCGCATTTAAGGTGTATTCATTAACAAGATCGTATGCTTCAACTTTAAATGGGGCGGTGATATTGAATCCCAAGGCACCAGAAGTAACAAAGTTTTTGGCAGTAACAGTAAATCCGTCTAGCGGCGCTAGAATTTTTCCATAACTAATTGAAAGCCCAGTCTGCTTTGCAAATTGGGAATGGATAGTCGGTGACAAGCTATGATGAATAGGATTGCCAATGACAGCGTATTTGTTCATATATCGACCTATTAAGTAACCTTTTCAGTTGATTTTTCAGCAGCCTTTTTAGTCGATTTTTGTTGATCTTTTGAAGCAATCTTTTGATTTAGATTTCTATTCTGATTTCGATTTCTGTTTTGACTCCCCGAACTTTTTTGATTTCCAGTAATATCCTTTTTTTCGTCTGAAATCTGGTTTCTATTTCGATTCTGGTTTCTATTTCGATTCTGGTTTCTATTTCGATTCTGGTTTCTATTTCGATTCTGGTTTCTATTTTGAGGTCTGGTAGATTTTTGTTGAGGTGTTTCTTGTTTTTCTATAGTAAACATATCAGACAGCTTACTCATAAATGAAATCTTCTTTTCAGGTATTTTAGTTGAAGGATGGTTAGCTAAAATAACTGGTAATTCCTCCTTTTCAAGGTAATTAATTTCGTTTGGATTGATTTGAGGCTTTGATATACTTTGGAAACTTTTTTGGCGTAATTTTTTGTCACCTTTTTGCTTATTTATGCTGAAGTTTGGAAAATGCATATATTGATTAGGTAGCAGGGTTACCTTAATACCGTGCTTAACCTCCATTTCGATTATATTTTGTCTTTTTTCATTAAGAAGATAAGTGATCACTTCAACACTTGACTGGATTGTAATATCACCATTAGTTTTATTGGAGTTAAGTGAGTCTTCAAGTTCACGAACAATCTGGAGCGCTAGTGTAGGTATGGTTGGTGTTGTTCCACTTCCATTGCATTGTGAACAGGCTTTGCCTGTTGACTCTGCTACTGAGCTCATTAATCGCTGCCGTGACAACTCTAGAAGACCAAATCTTGATATTGTTCCAATTTGAACGCGAGCACGGTCATTGGCTGTTGCTTTTTCCATGGCTTTTACGATAGACGCTCTATTTTCTTCTGAGACCATATCGATGAAGTCAATAACGATTAAACCTCCAATATCTCTTAACTGTAATTGAATAGCAATTTCTTCTACAGCATCTTTGTTTGCCTTAAAGGCTGTGTCCTCAATACTGGTGCCTCTGGTTGACCGCGCAGAATTAATGTCGATAGCTGTTAATGCCTCTGTTGCATCAAACACAATTGTCGCTCCAGATTTAAGTATCACTTCTCTTTTAAAAACACTTTTGACCTGTGATTCGATACTCATGTGGGCAAACAAAGAATGTTCTGTAATATCGAAATACTTAATTCGATCTAGATAATGTGGCATCACAAAGCTAACAAAGTCTCGAGCCTTTTGATAGGTTTCGAGGTCGTCAATTATGACGCTATCGGTATCTTCTCTAAGATAGTCACGTAGGGCTCTTACAGTTATGTCACTCTCTTGATAAATTAAAAAAGGTTCGTCTCGATCCTTTGTTGCCGTTTTAATAGACTTCCAAAGTTTCGTCAAATGGTCAACTTCCCATTGTAATTCTTCAAGGCTTTTTCCTGCACCTTCTGTACGAATTATAAGTCCTGAATGTTTTGGGATTTGCAACTTTGGCAAAAGATTTTTTATATCTTGTCGATCAGTAGCATTAATCTGTCTTGAGATTCCAGAACTTTTTGGATTATTGGGGGTAAGAATCATATAGGCACCAGCCATGTTGATGTAGGTACTAAGAGCAGCGCCCTTGTTACCTCGCTCTTCCTTTTCAACTTGAACGATAATCTCTTGACCTTCCTTGAGAATGTCACTGATTGTTAGTTTTTCGCCTTTGGGTTTGATGCCATGAGCAAAGAAATCTGAAACCTCTTTGAACGGAAGAAATCCGTGTTTTTCTTTTCCATAATCTACGAATGCAGCCTCAAGAGACTGCTCTACCCGAGAGATTCGTGCTTTATATATGTTGCCTTTAGTTTTCCGATTTAGGCTGGTTTCAATATTTAAATCAGTTAGTTTCTGACTCCTTACTATGGCCACTCGAATTTCTTCTTTGTGAGTGGCGTTGATGAGAATATGATTCATGATAAAGTCCTATAATATCTGGACTATTGAGTACGTACAAAGCCTCAATACTTGTGTATTGAATTGGAATAAAGGGTTGATTAAAGTGATTCATCAATTACTAAATAGGGTCCTGTATGTGGCGTCAATAAGCCCAATAAATTACCTTAATTCGATTATTTTTTCTATTAAGGCGTATGTAAAAAATTCTTGTTGGTCGAAAAAAAATGTTCGACACAGAAATTATACCATAGATAGTCTAATTTACCTATTTACTGATTAAGGCTACGACCACCATCGATGTTGATAACCTGACCCGTAATATATTTGGCATCTGCTAAAAATAACACCGCTTCTGCAATGTCATTTGGTGAGCCTTGCTTCTTCAGAGCTATTCTATCGATAATTATCATTTTTTCTTTTTCGGATAGCTGGGAGTCATCTTGAGGCCAGAGAATTGAACCTGGAGAAATACCGTTAACTCTGATATTAGGTGCCAATTCATTAGCTAGTGTCTTTGTGAGCATTTTCATGCCAGCTTTTGAAATATTATAGATGGAAAATTTTTTCAATGGTCGGTCGGAGTGAATATCAATAATATTGACAATACTTCCTTGGCTGGTTGCTAGTATTTTACTTAGTCCTGTAGCAAGAAAAAAAGGAGCTCTAAGGTTAATATTGATTATATTATTCCAGTCCTCAATTGTGCTATTTTCTGTCAAAGTTGGGTAGAAAACCGAGGCATTGTTAACTAGTAAATCTAATGATTTTATTGTTTGGGTTAACTTTCTAATGGCTTTATTGTCTCCAAGGTCAGTAATCACTACTTGAGCAGAATCATTTCTCATAGAGTTAAGTTCATGGCATAGCGCCTGTGCGATCTCTTCTGACTGGTGACAATGAATGATGACTTTGTAGCCATCTTCATGAAGTGTTCTGACTATTTGAGCACCAATTCGCTTTGCTCCACCTGAAATTAATGCCGTCTTCATAAATATATTAATAAATAAAAATAATCTGGTAAGTCAATTTAATCTATTGTAGCGAAACAGATGCAATCAGAGTATAAAATAATTTTGCATATGAAACTCGAAAACATTATATCTCAATCAATTAATGAAAATGGTAAGCCCATAGGTTTTGATGTATTTATGAATTTTGCTCTATATAACCCTGAGCTAGGTTATTATCGCTCCAGTTCGAATATATTTGGTCATCAAGGAGATTTTATTACAGCTCCTGAAACTTCTGATTTGTTTGGCTATTCAGTTGCCAAGCAATGCGCACAAATTATTCATGGTAGTGATGATATATTAGAATTTGGGGCTGGCACTGGTGTCTTAGCAACACAGGTTTTATTTGAATTGAGTCGACTAAAATCTCTACCAAAAAAATACTATATTATGGAATTGAGCGGTCAATTAAAGCAACAACAGAAACAAACCATTTTAAGAGTGTTACCTGAACTTATTGATCGCGTCGAATGGCTAACAAAGCTTCCAAGTGGCTTTTCTGGTGTGGTGATTGCGAATGAAGTACTTGACGCGATACCTGCAAAAAGATTAATCTTTTCTGGTGGTCGTTTTGTGGAGTTAGGTGTTGACTTTGTTGACGGAATTTTTCAATGGAAAACACTCGATGAGCCTTACTCAAACTCTTCAACTACATTACCTACTATTTGTGATGAGGGGTACACCACAGAAGTTAGCTTACAAGCTCTGGCATGGATTGATTCTTTATACAGCACCATGAATAAAGGCACCGTACTGTTGATTGATTATGGCATGGATCGAAATGAATATCACCACCCTCAGCGTAATGAAGGGACTTTGCGATGTCATTATAAACACAAGTCCAGTGACAACCCCTTTACCAAAATCGGTAAACAAGATATTACGACTTCGGTTAATTTTTCAGATATCGCTGAGCGTGCTGTGGAAGTTGGATTTGAGCTTTCGGGCTATTGCACTCAATCGATGTTCTTGATATCTCTGGGTATCGAGAATTTCCTGCTTCAAGAGGAAGATGATGAAAAACGCAATGTACTCGCTCAAGAAATCAAACAATTAGTCTTACCAAGTGCGATGGGTGAAACTTTCAAAGTGTTAGCATTGTCAAAAAAACAAACAGTAAAATTAGTTGGTTTTAGAGAACAAAATCTTTTAAACAAGCTTTAAATAATTAACTATGGATATTATTCAAACAATCACCCTATCACTGATTCAGGGTTTGACTGAGTTTTTGCCAATATCGTCTTCAGCACACCTAGTATTGTTGCCAAAATTATTCGCTTGGCCTGAACAGGGATTAGCTTTTGATGTTGTCCTTCATTTTGGAACTCTGTGCGCAATTATCTACTACTATCGCAATAGTTTGATTCTGATGAGTCAAGACTTCATCAGTTCAATTCACACAAAAAAAATGGAAGGAGAGGCGTTGCTTGCTTGGGGTGTTTTGTTGGGAACAATTCCGGTAGGACTAGCTGGAATTTTCTTTAAAGACAGTATTGAGCTAAACTTAAGATCAATCGAAATAATAGCATTTGCGACGCTTTTTTTCGGCCTCTTATTGGGTTTCTCTGACTGGTTAAATCGTTTTCTTGGTCGCAGTCGTGAATTAATCAGAGGTTCTGACATTTTAATTATCGGATGTTTTCAAGCTTTGGCCTTGATACCTGGTACATCTCGTTCTGGCATTACCATTACTGCGGCACTTTTAATTGGATTGTCCAGGTCTTTATCAGTTAAGTTTTCCTTTTTATTGTCAATTCCTGTGATTGCAATGGCCATGATAGTAATGACATTTGATTTAGTTAATCAAGTGGACAACGTTGACTGGTCGTTACTGTTGTTAGGATTTATAATTTCGGCAATTACTGCCTACGCAACGATTGTTTTCTTTATCCGATTAGTTGAAAGGATTGGACTACTACCGTTCGTCATTTACCGACTATTATTAGGAGTGCTATTATTAACGATTTAAAGCCACAGCCAATTTATCGAAAAGATTACACACCAAGCTCTCACCTGATCAGAACTACCGAGCTTGAGTTTGAACTGAAAGATGATGAAACAATCGTTTCTTCTCGAATTTCTTTTTACAGAAATCCCAAGGTTAGTAAGAAACCAAAAGAACTCTTGCTTAATGGTGAGTCTCTAGAATTGCTGTCAATCAAAATAAATGGCACAGACGCAAACCATAAACTCAAAGATGACGGTTTATTGTTAATTGAGCCGCTCGATAGTTTTATTTTGGAAACGACAGTTCGCATTCATCCTGAAAGTAACACTAGTCTTAACGGTCTCTATCAGTCGAGTGGCAACTACTGCACTCAGTGCGAGGCCCATGGATTTCGACAGATAACCTATTATCTCGATAGGCCTGACATTCTAAGCATTTTTACGACACACATTAAAGCAAACAAAGATAGATATCCAATCCTACTCAGCAACGGTAATCTAGTCGAAGAGTCCAGTTCACATGCTATCTGGCATGACCCAGCGCCAAAGCCTTGTTATCTGTTCGCTTTGGTTGCTGGAAAATTAGACTACTTGCAAGACAGCTACACAACGGCAACAGGCAGAGAGGTTGACCTGAGGCTCTATGTCGAACACCACAACATGCACAAAACTGATTTTGCGATGGCGTCACTTAAAAAAGCCTTTGCATGGGAAGAGGAGAGGTTTAACCTTAGCTATGATTTAGACATTTATATGATCGTTGCTGTGGATGATTTTAATATGGGCGCTATGGAGAATAAAGGGCTAAATATTTTTAATTCCGATTGCGTTTTGGCTAACCAAGAGACAACTGTAGATGAAGGCTTTATTAGAATTGAGTCAATTATTGGGCACGAGTATTTTCATAACTGGACAGGTAACCGTGTCACTTGCCGTGACTGGTTTCAGTTAAGTTTAAAGGAGGGATTGACGGTTTTTAGAGACCAGGAATTTTCTTCAGACATTCGATCAAGAGCCATACAACGAATCAAAGATGTTGTCGCTTTGAGGACCTATCAGTTTTCCGAGGACTCAGGTCCCATGGCCCATCCTGTAAGGCCAGAATCCTATATTTCAATGGATAACTTTTATACTGCGACCGTTTATGAAAAGGGTGCAGAAGTAATCCGCATGATCCACACAATACTTGGAGAAGAAGGATTTCAAGAAGGGATGCAGCTATATTTTCAGCGCCACGACGGCGATGCAGTCACCATCGATGACTTTGTGGCGAGTATGGCGGATGCGAATGACTTCAATTTTGAGCCATTCATGTCTTGGTATAGCAAATCAGGGACACCCGAAGTTGAAGTAATCGATGAGTATGATTCAGACTCGAAAATCTATAGAGCCACTTTTACTCAAAAAAATCAGCAAGAGCCTTTCATTATGCCAAATGCTTTTGGCTTACTAGATGACAACGGAAGCGAAGTCGCATCTGGTATGGTTCTTATTGATGAGTTGGAAAAGACTGTTGAATTTGATGGCATAAAGAGCAAGCCAACACCCTCTTGGTTTAGAGGTTTGTCTGCTCCCATCAAGTTTAATTCTAACCTAACAGTTAGCGATAAACTTTATTTATGTGCTAACGACACTGATCCTTATAATCGTTGGGACAGTATTCAAGGTCTATGGTTGGATTATATATTGACGCCAGAAAAGATTGATCAAAAAGGCCTCTTTGAAATGCTAAAAAAACTCCTCCAGGAGGAATCTGATCTGGCTTTACTTTCCGAGATGATGACATTGCCGTCAGAACGCATCATTCACCAAAAGGTTGGGAAAATTAATGTCGCTGAGGTCAATCAAAAACGTGAAAATGTTAACTTCTGTGTTATTAAGTATTTAGAAGAGATTTTACTAAGCAAATACAAAGAACTGAACCATAACAAGACCTTTGATTTATCTACCCAATCAATCGGTGAACGCGCTTTAAAAAATAGATGCTTGTCTTATTTGGTGAAAAGTGGTGAATATGAATTGGCCTATAAACAGTTCAATCATGCCAAATGTATGAGCGATCAATTATCATCTTTTCAAGCACTTGTAGAAAACCATAATCCTTACCAGAAGGAAGTGATAGAGCGTTTTTATGAACGTCACAATGCAGACGTCCAAACAATTGATAGATGGTTTAGTGTGCAGAGCATGTCGCCTAGTATTTCTGTGGCAGGAATTAGAGAGCTCATGAGTCATAAACTATTCACGATGAAAAATCCGAATAGGGTCCGCTCAGTGTTCGGTGCATTTGCCCAAAATCACATCCAGTTCCATTGCCAAGAGGGTTATCGGTTGATGACTGAAGTGATTATCGAGTTGGACGCATTGAATCCACAAATTGCAGCAAGGTTTGCAAGTGTCTTTAATCACTGGAGGCGATTTACGTCTCACTACTCTAAACTACAAAAGGCTGAACTTAAAACCATCAGCGGAGTCGATAACCTGTCTAATAATGTCTATGAGATTGTTCACATTGCTCTAGAAGGTAAGACCTGATGTTGTCGATTGAAGCACAAAAATTATCAGAGCTATTAGTTGCCAATGGCTTGACTATCTCTGTGGCTGAATCTTGCACTGGCGGTTCTCTCTCTAGAGTCCTGACTAGCATACCTGGCGCCTCCTCCTATTTTGATAGCGGCTATATAACTTATAGCAATCAATCAAAGGTTGAGATGCTTGGTGTGGATATTCAAACAATCAAAACTTATGGCGCTGTCAGTGAAGAGGTTGCTCTCGAAATGGTAATCGGTGTGGCCACCAGATCTCATAGCGATGTTGCGGTATCAATTACTGGAGTGGCAGGTCCAACTGGTGGAACGTCTGAAAAACCAGTGGGTATGGTGTGTTTTGGCTTTTCCCGTTATGATAAAACGAGTACAAGTACACAGCTATTTTCTGGCGACAGGGCAAGCATTGTTTCTCAGAGCGTTTCGTACGCTTTGAGGCAGATCTCCTTGAGGTTTTGATGGATCCTTGTACAGTTTCAGTAGCGCCAATGATGGATTGGACTGATAAGCATTGCCGTTATTTTTTTCGCTTACTTAGTGCTTGTGCACAGCTCTATACCGAGATGATTACCTCGAAGGCGATCTTGAGAGGCGACAAGAATCGATTGCTAGACTATAACTCTAGAGAGCACCCATTGGCTCTTCAGTTGGGAGGGTCTGACCCTAAAGAAATGGCCCAGTGTGCTCAGATAGCAAAACAGTGGGGTTATGACGAGGTTAACATAAATGTCGGTTGTCCATCTGACCGAGTGCTCTCAGGCAGCTTTGGTGCTTGTCTAATGAAAGAGCCCGACTTAGTGGCGTCTTGTGTTGAAAGCATGATTGATGCAAGTGACATACCGGTTAGCGTTAAAAGTAGAATTGGAATCGACGATATGGAGACTTACGATCAGCTCAGTGACTTCGTAGCCCGTATTCATGAAAAGGGTTGTCAGCACTTTATCATACATGCTCGTAAGGCTTGGCTTCAGGGTTTAAGTCCAAAAGAAAATCGTACCATACCACCACTGAACTATCCTTGGGTTTATCAACTTAAGAAGGATTTCCCTCAACTCAAGATAACCTTGAATGGGGGTATTGCTGGATGTAAAGAGGTTATTGAACACCTTGATTATGTAGATGGAGTGATGTTGGGAAGGGCGATTTATCATCAACCATATCTGTTGGCAGATATTGACAGCAGAGTTTTTGGCAAAAAAGGTATTTCAAGGACTAGAGAGCAAGTTCTCGTCGACTATATGGATTATATTAAAAAGCAACTCAAAGAAGGCGTTCCAATCAGAGCAATGACTCGCCATATATTGGGCTTATATCATGGTCAAAATAATGCAAAATTTTTTCGTCGTTTGCTGAGTGGCAAGACGGTCGAATTAGGTTACTTAGATGATTGGTTGGAATTTATAAAAAAATAGTTGAACAGTGATTGGACTGGCTCAATAGTTTGGTAAAATTTTCGTTAAAAATATTTATCTTGTAATAATTAATTATGGCTGACAGAAACGATTACATAGCGAGTATTGATATCGGGACAGACAAGATTGCCGTATTGGTTGCTGAAAAGGAAGATGATGACAAATTGCGCATCATTGGGCACAATATTAGCCCATCTGATGGGGTCAGAAAGGGTTCAATTTCTGCAATCGGTCCACTTTCTCAAGCAATTTCAAAAGCGTTAGATCAAATTGACAGGAGTTTTAAATTAGAGGTAGGATTGGTTCGTGTTAATCTCTCGGATACCCATCTTACCTGTATTGATGGCTACGGCAGACAACCAATTACCGAGGTCGTTACTTCAGATGATGTTGACAAAGTGCTTGCTTCTGCAAGTGCAATACCCACCCCTACCAACAAGGAAAAACTACATACTATCAAGAAGAAATTCACCATCGATGAAGATAGTATCGTTAATGACCCTGAGGGGATGGAGGCTGAAGTTCTTGAATCCAAAGTTCATATTGTGACTGTTTCAAGTGTGAGTGTGAGAAATATTGAAAGCTGCTTAAAGAAGTGTGACTTAATGCTAGAGAAGAATGGCATTGTGCTTAACCCGATTGCAAATTCCGAAGCGATGCTAACCCAAGAAGATAAAGATGGGGGTGTTTGCTTGATTGATTTTGGAGCTGGAGTTACCAGCTACTCTGTTTTTCTGGAGGAAGGCATTGTTCGCAGTGGCGTTATTCCAATGGGTGGTGATGATATTACCTGGGAGGTTGCGCGTGCTTTTGATACTTCATTTGAGGAGGCGAAAAGACTGAAAGAGGATTATGGATGTGCTAAATCATCGGCTATCATAGTTGAAGAGTTTCTTGAATTTGAGCAGGCAGCCAATAAGGATTCTCATTATCTGTCAAGTCTTCAATTATCAGAAGTCATTGAAGACGCCTATCTAGATATTCTATCAATATTGAAAGATGAACTAAGGCATCATAATATAGGAGCAAGCATTAAATCGGGTTTTGTTTTGTGTGGAGGTGGTGCACAGGCTTTGGGATGTGAAGAGCTAGTGAGGGAATTCTTCACGCGACGAGTTAAAATAGGGGTCGTTCAACGTAATCGAATTTCAGGTCTAGAAACAATCCTTATGGATTATCGGTATACGGGTTCAATTGGACTTTTGCTACACCAGAAAGATCTACCACAAGTGGATTTAATGATGCCAAGAGGAAGGAATGGCGTTATAGAGAAAATAAAAGAGGCAATAACAGGGAACTTCTAGTTCATGGTAAAGCAAAGAACAATTAAGAAAACTGTAAAAGCTCGTGGAGTTGGCATTCACAGTGGCAAGCTTGTGAATATGACATTGATTCCTGCTGAGTCTGACCATGGTGTTGTTTTTAAGCGACTAGATGCAGGTGGCAGGCAAGTTCACGCCCATAGCGCATTTGTCAATGAGGTTGTGTTGTCAACTGGGCTTGAATCTCAGGGTGTTAAGGTTTCTACTATAGAACATTTGATGTCTGCTCTATCTGCACTCGGTGTTGACAATGTTTTGGTGGAGTTGGACTCATTTGAGGTGCCAATCATGGATGGCTCTTCGGCGCCATTTGTTTTTTTGGTTCAGTCAGCAGGGATAGAAGAGCAGGCTGCACCAAAACGATTTATCGTAATTAAGAATACAATAAGGGTTGAAAACGGCGAATCATGGGCACAGGTTTCGCCACACAATGGCTTCAAAGTGACTCTAGAAATTGACTTTGAACATAAAAAGATTAAAGAGAGTGGTCAGAAATTGACAATTGATTTTGCCGAACAGTCTTACTTAAAAGAAATCTCTCGTGCACGAACATTTGGTTATGAAAGAGATGTTGAGATGCTGCAAAAGCAAAATCTTGCTTTGGGTGCTAGCATTGACAATGCAATCGCCCTTTCTGATGATGATATTCTCAATGAGGATGGGATGCGATACCATAACGAATTTGTAAAACACAAAATATTGGATATCGTCGGCGACCTTTTTCTATTAGGGGGTAACGTAATTGGACACTATGAAGGTTACAAGACTGGTCATATGCTTAATGATCAATTACTTTCCGCGATACTTTCTCAACCTCAAGCATTCAGTATTGAAACTTATGAAGAGCTTGAATCTCCGATACATTATTACTCAGAAGATTGGCAGAATGAACTCTAAATAGAGCTCTTTAGAGGGTAATCATTTATCAACCTTAAACGCTTTGATTTTCCTACTTTAATAGGCTCAAACACTCGATAACGAAGAGCTTTTAGTTTTTAAATCTTTGGGTATAATCTATACCTTTTAAATTATTGTGATTAGCCATGAAATTAAATGGTGCTGAGATACTAATAAATTGCCTGCAGAAAGAGGGTGTTAAGCACATCTTTGGATACCCGGGCGGTGCAGTTTTGCATATTTACGATGCTCTAGAAGCTCAAGAAGAAATTACCCATGTTTTGGTTCGACATGAGCAAGGCGCTGCCCATGCTGCAGACGGCTACGCAAGAACAAGCGGCAAGCCGGGTGTTGTTTTAGTGACTTCCGGGCCAGGCATTACCAACGCCGTTACAGGTATTGCAACTGCCAATATGGATTCTATCCCTATGGTGGTTATCTCTGGTCAGGTGCCTTCGCCATTGATTGGTAACGATGCTTTCCAAGAGGTTGATGCTGTTGGTATCACGCGCTCCTGTGTTAAGCACAACTTTCTTATCAAAGATATTAGCGAAGTTGTAAGCACTGTCAAAAAGGCATTCCATATTGCTACCACCGGTAGACCAGGGCCAGTTGTAATTGACATTCCAAAGGATGTAACAATCAATCAAATGGAATTGGAAGAATATCCAGAGTCGGTCAAGATGCGTTCCTATAAACCTACAATCAAAGCAAGTAATCGTCAAATTAAAAAGGCGGCAGAGCTGATTGCAAATTCAAAGAGACCAATCCTTTACTCAGGAGGTGGTAGTGTCATAGGTAATGCTTCCAAAGAATTGCGAGAGTTCACTCGTCTACTTGGATTTCCTATTACACAAACATTGATGGGCCTAGGAGCCTATCCTGGTACTGATGAATTATCGATTGGAATGTTGGGTATGCATGGTACCTATGAAGCTAATATGGCAATGCATGGTTCTGATTGCGTAGTCGCTATTGGTGCTCGCTTTGATGACAGGATTACTGCCAACCTGGAAAAATTTTGTCCCTCTGCTAAATTTATCCATATTGATATTGACCCATCTCAAATTTCAAAAAATGTTGCTGCTGATATTCCAATTGTTGGTCAAGTAAAACAAGTGCTACAAGCTCTAAATGAAGAACTAGAAGATGCAAAGCTTGCAGATATCACCAAGTGGTGGGCGCAAATCAATACCTGGAGAGAAGTGGACTCTTTAGCCTACAAGAAGAAATCAGGAGTCATTAAGCCCCAAACGGTGATTGAGACACTTTATGAGATCACCAAGGGTGAAGCTATCGTGACGTCAGATGTAGGTCAACATCAGATGTGGGCTGCGCAATATTACTTGTTTGATGAACCTCGTCGTTGGATTAATTCTGGAGGTCTCGGTACAATGGGCTTTGGTTTGCCGGCTGCAATGGGAGCTAAAATAGCAATGCCTGATAGTGATGTTTTCTGTGTCACTGGAGAAGGCAGTATTCAAATGATGTTGCAAGAGCTTTCGACAATGTTGCAATACAACACCCCAGTTAAGATCGTAAACCTTAATAACCGTTATCTGGGCATGGTCAGGCAGTGGCAAGAGTTTTTCTACGAAAAGCGCTATGCTATGTCTTATATGGATGCTTTACCTGACTTTGTGAAGTTAGCCGAGAGCTATGGGCATTTAGGTATTTTGGTTGAAAATGAAAAAGACTTAAAGCCTGCATTGACTGAAGCCCTTAATCAAAAGGACAGAACTGTTTTTGTCGATATCATCACTGATCCAACAGAAAATGTTTTTCCAATGATCCCAGCAGGTGGTGCTCATTGTGACATGTTATTAGCAGGGCGAGATGAAATGGTCTCAAAAGATGAAACAGATTTTAACGCGGTATAAATTATGAGACATATTATTTCTGTAGTTATAGAAAATGAAACCGGAGCACTATCGAGAGTTTCTGGTCTTTTTTCGCAGAGAGGTTTTAACATTGAATCCCTTACAGTTGCCCAGACAAACGATCCTAGTTTATCTCGGATGACAATCGTGAGCACCGGAAATGATCGCGTGTTAGAACAAATTGTTAAGCAGCTAAACAAGTTAATTGAAGTTGTAAAGGTTAGTGACCTAACCAGTCAAGACCATATTGAGCGTGACTTAATGCTAGTTAAAATATGTCCAACGAAAAAAGACAATTTTGACTTAAAACAGTTGGTGGATGTTTTTTCTTGCAAAATCGTTGATGTCACTGACAAAACCTACACCATCGAGATTTCTGGAAAGACAAAAAAACTTAATGCATTTCTAGATACGTTCGATCCGGCAAGTGTTTTAGAGGTTTCAAGAACTGGAGTAACTGGAATTTCTAGGGGTAAAAAGTTAATTTAACATAGAGGAAAAAAAATGAATAGATATTACGATCAAGATGCAGACCTTTCAATTATTCAAGGAAAAAAAGTCGCGGTGATTGGCTATGGTTCTCAGGGGCATGCACATGCCAACAATCTAAAAGATTCAGGCGTAGAAGTTGTCGTTGGACTTAGAGAAGGCTCTTCTTCTGCAGTTAAAGCAAAAGAGGCAGGTATTCGTGTAATGTCAGTAGAAGAAGCTAGCGCTTGGGCAGACGTGGTGATGGTATTGGCGCCAGATGAATTTCAAGCAAATATTTACTCAGAAAGCATTGAACCAAGCTTAAGGCAAGGCGTTGCTTTGGCATTCGCACATGGACTCAACATTCATTTTGATTTAATTATTCCAAGAGAAGATTTAGATGTCATTATGGTAGCACCTAAAGCGCCGGGACATACTGTTCGCTCTGAATTTGTAAAAGGTGGCGGTATTCCTGATTTAATTGCGGTCAAGCAAGATGCAACGGGCAATGCAAAAGATATTGCACTTTCATATGCATCAGCAATCGGTGGAGGTCGAACTGGTATACTTGAGACTAGTTTTCGAGAAGAAACTGAGACAGACTTATTCGGAGAACAAGTGGTTCTGTGTGGTGGAACAACTGCACTTGTTCAAGCAGGATTTGAGACTCTAGTAGAAGCTGGCTATGAGCCAGAGATGGCATACTTTGAATGTCTGCATGAGCTCAAACTAATAGTAGATTTATTGTATGAGGGCGGTATTGCTAATATGCGTTATTCAATTTCTAATACAGCTGAATATGGAGACGTTTCAAGAGGTCCTAGGATTGTTACTGATGAAACAAAAGCTGAAATGAAAAAAATTCTAAGTGAGATTCAAAGTGGTTCTTTTACTAAGGAATTTATTAGTAATGTTGGTGACTTACCAGCCCGTCGTGAAGTTCAACGCAAACACCAAATAGAAACAGTTGGTGAGAGTTTGCGTTCTATGATGCCATGGATTGCTAAAAATAAATTGGTGGATCAATCTAAAAACTAAATCTTTAGATTGTATCAGCTTAATTCTGAGTAATTGTGACTGAAAAAATACCAAGTAGAGGCATTTATTTGCTCCCAAGCATCCTTACTACATTTGGGATGTTTGCGGGTTTTTATTCCATTATTGCATCAATTAATGGGGATTTTACTTTAGCAGCTATTTCAATAATGATTGCTATGATGTGGGATACATTAGATGGACGAGTCGCTCGACTAACAAACACTCAAAGTGCTTTTGGAGCTCAGTATGACTCACTTTCTGATTTAGTCTCGTTTGGTGTCGCCCCGGCTCTTCTTGTCTATGAATGGTCTTTGTCTGACATGGGAAGAGTTGGTTGGCTTGCTGCATTCATTTATTTAGCCTGTGCAGCCCTAAGGCTGGCTAGATTCAATACTCAAGTCGGAGCTGCTGATAAGCGTTATTTTCAAGGTCTACCTTCACCAGCGGCGGCCGGTGTTATTGCTAGTATGATATGGCTTAAATTTTGGAAGTTTGAATACTTCGATTTTGGTATAGTCTCTCTAAGCTACTACATTGGTGTTGGAATAACAATTGTCTGTGGACTTCTTATGGTTAGTAATGTACGCTACTATAGCTTTAAGGAGTTGGACTCCAAAAAGGCTTCATTTAGATTTCTTTTAGCTATCGTATTAAGTTTAATCGTGTTGCTTTCGAGACCAAATATATTTCTATTTACTGGCTTTTTTCTCTATATGGTCTCTGGTCCCTTTATAACAATCTTTGGGATTTATAAGAGAAGACAACAGAAAAAAAAAGGCAAAGCTAGTTAACTTCCTTTATAATCAGCGTCTATGAGAACAAATACTAATTCGTTAATTTCTCTTTCATTGGACAACCTCCTTGCGTTGTTGCGATTATTGCCGTAAGGCAATAATGATCTCAATAGACGAAAGTCTATCACTAAAACTCAAGCTTATATTCGGAACAACAAGGAGCAAATTATGTCCGACAAATTAATTATATTTGATACAACTCTTAGAGATGGTGAGCAATCACCAGGCGCCTCGATGACCAAGGACGAGAAAGTTCGTATTGCCAAGATTTTGGAAAAAATGCGTGTCGATGTCATTGAAGCTGGATTCGCGATAGCCTCACAGGGCGACTTTGAGGCAGTACAGGCAGTAGCAAAAGCTGTAAAAGATTCAACCGTTTGTTCTCTCGCTAGAGCACTTGATAAAGATATAGATCGTGCAGGTGAGGCTATAAAAAATACCAATTCGGCGAGAATACACACTTTTATTGCAACATCCGACATTCATATGCAGATGAAGTTAAGGATGACACCAGAAGAAGTCGTATCGCAAGCCGTTCGATCCGTTAAAAGGGCGACAAAATTTACTAACAATATTGAATTTAGTCCAGAAGATGCGGGCCGTTCTGATATTGATTTTTTGTGCCGCATCATTGAAGCTACGATTGATGCCGGTGCGACAACGATCAATATTCCTGACACGGTTGGTTATAACATCCCCCATCAGTTTGGTAAAACCATGAGAGAGCTTATCGAAAGGGTGCCAAACTCTGACAAGGCAATATTTTCAGCACACTGTCATAACGATCTAGGGTTGGCTGTGTCGAATTCACTTTCCGCAGTCCTTAACGGAGCAAGACAAATAGAGTGCACCATTAACGGTCTAGGAGAGCGTGCAGGAAATACATCACTTGAAGAAGTTGTGATGGCGGTTCGGACAAGGCAGGATGTCTTTGGTTGTGACACCAACATTGACACCAAAAACATTTTAGCAGCCTCGAGACTGGTTTCATCTATTACCGGTTTTGTTGTTCAACCCAATAAGGCAATAGTTGGCGCTAATGCATTTGCTCATGAGGCCGGGATTCATCAAGATGGCATTCTTAAACACCGCGAAACCTATGAAATCATGAAAGCAGAAGATGTTGGCTGGCATGCCAATACCCTTGTAATGGGTAAACATTCTGGTCGTAATGCCTTTAAAGTCAGAATGAGCGAACTGGGTGTTGAATTTGATTCTGATGAGGAATTGAATAATGCATTTTCTCGCTTCAAAGCGTTGGCCGACAAAAAGCATGATATCTTTGATGAAGACCTTCAAGCACTGGTTACAGAAGCTCAGGCTGAAGCTACAGAAATTGTCCGTCTAATTTCACTGAAAGTTTGTACCGAGTCGGGTAAAGAAAATACTGCAGACATCACCCTTTTAATTGACGGCAAAGAGAAAAGCGCTTCCGCAAAAACTTCAGGAGCGGTTGACGCAACTTTCAATGCGATCTTGTCTTTGGTCGATATTGAGCCGACATTGCAATTATATTCAGTGACAAATGTTACTCAGGGTACTGATTCTCTTGGAGAAGTTAATGTTCGACTAGAGTATGAGGGAAAAATTGTTAACGGTCAAGGGGTTGATACTGATATTATTACATCTTCAGCTAAAGCCTATGTGCATGCATTGAACAAGCTAATGGAAAATGTTGAGAGGGCACATCCGCAAATATGACTCCAGAATTGAGAAATAAATATCTTGAGGCTTTAGATATACCTGAATTTCTTTATAACAAGAACGATTCAATTCCAAGGGTCGAAACTAGTGTTGAATGTTTATTGGTAGAAACCAGCCCAGAGGAAACATTTTGTGAGCCAGGTGACAGTAAAAACTTGTTAGTAAAGATGTTGAATTCGATTGGTTTGTCGTTAAATAATACGGCTTCTATCTCGATTCAATCTGGCGACCTTGAAGAGAATATTAAGAGTCATCAAGCTAAAGTCGTCTTGGTAATGGGAGAGTCGATCAACTCTAAGTCAGATAATCTATTCTCTACTCACCATCCAAGAGATATTCTGAAAAATCCAGCTCTCAAAAGAGAAGTATGGGAGGTGTTGAAAAAGGTGAAAAAATGTCTCAGCTAGATTATTCACTAAATTCCTATAAACGTCCAAAACTCTCCACACCTAATGGTGAAAAGAAGTTATTGCTTCATTCTTGCTGCGCTCCATGCGCTGGGGAAGTTATGGAAGCATTGGCAGCTTCGGATATTGATACAACGATTTTTTTCTACAATCCAAACATTCATCCCATCGAAGAGTATGAAATCCGCAAGAATGAGAATATTCGCTTTGCTAAAAATCTGGGTATGCCTATTATTGATGCAGATTACGACCGAGATGAATGGTTTGAGAGGACTAAGGGTCAAGAGAACGAGCCAGAAAGGGGTGAACGCTGTTCAAATTGCTTTGATATGCGTTTTGAGAGGACTGCTCAATATGCAGCCGATAATGACTTTGATTTGATTTCTTCAACGCTGGGTATTTCTCGTTGGAAAGATATGGAACAAATAAATGCTTCAGGTGCAAGATCATCTGCGTCATACAACATTCCTTACTGGGATTTTAATTGGCGAAAAAAAGGCGGATCTTCGAGGATGCTCGAGTTATCTAAAAGGGAGGGCTTTTATCAACAGGAATATTGTGGCTGTGTTTACTCTTTGAGGGACACCAATCTTTGGCGTGTTTCGAAGGGTCGAGAAAAAATCAAGAGAGGAGTAAAGTTCTACCAAGAGGAGAAACTCGAAGTTTCTCAGGATAATTAAGCTTTGATGAGATGAAGTAGTAATGCCTTTTGTGCATGCAAGCGATTTTCGGCTTCATGCCACACCACACTCTGCTTTCCATCAATCACATCTTTGCTAACTTCTTCACCACGATGTGCAGGAAGACAATGCATAAAGAGAGCATCACTGTTTGCAACAGACATCATATTTTGGTCAACCTGATAGCCTTTAAAGGCTGATTCTCGCTGTTTTTGCTCTGACTCTTTACCCATACTAGTCCAAACATCCGTCACCACAAGGTCAACATCTTTACAAGCATCCATAGGTTTACTGCAAAAATTGACATTGTTTTGATAACTTTCAACAAACGACTGGTTTGGTTCATAACCATTTGGGCAGGCGATATTTAATTCAAAACCGAATATTTCAGCTGCCTGCATATAGGTCTGACAAACATTATTGCCGTCACCAATCCAAGCTACTTTTTTGCCATTAATCGATCCTCTGTGTTCTTGAAATGTCAATAAATCGGCCAGTATTTGGCAAGGATGAGACAGATCAGAAAGGGCATTAATAACAGGCTTGTTTGAGTGTTTAGAGAATTCAATAATGTCTTCGTGAGAGGATATTCGCAGAATCACAGCGTCAACCATGGAACTGATAACAATGGCACTATCAGTTATCGGCTCACCTCTACCTAGCTGTATATCATTGTTTGAGAGAAAAAGAGCATGACCACCGAGCTGTGCCATTCCTGCCTCGAAAGAAACTCTGGTTCGAGTCGATGATTTATCAAAAATCATTGCCAGAGTTTTGTTTTTAAGTGAGTTATTGATGACACCCTCATTGTGTTGCTTTTTAAGAGCTATTGCACAATCAATAATATCCTGCAGTACTTCGAAAGAGAGGTTATCAAAATCGATAAAATGTTTTGTCATAATGTGTCCTAGGCGTTGATTAATTTTATAATCTTTTTAATCAAAATGTCTGCTTCTTGCTGTGTGATAATCAGTGGAGGCAACATTCTAATCGAGTTCCCTGTAATGTTAATCAATAATTCGTCTTCCAGTGCTTTTTGAAGTAACTGAGTGCAATCGATAATATTTTCATCCAGACCAATACCTATCATTAAACCTATGGCACGAATCTGGATTACCGAAGAACAGTCTTCTAGATTATTTTTGAGTTGATCTTTTATGTAGTTGCTCATCATATTAACGTTATCAAGTATTGAGTCTTCCTCAAAGACATCTAAAACGCTTAAAGCAACCTTACAGACCAACGGGTTGCCTCCAAAAGTTGAGCCATGAGTTCCAGCTATAAGCATTTCAGCAGCCCTTCCTTTTGCTAGACATGCTCCGATTGGGACGCCATTACCAAGCCCTTTTGCCAAACAAAGAACATCAGGAGTTAGTTCGTTGTATTGGTGCGCAAAGAGCTTGCCGGTTCGACCCATGCCAGATTGAACTTCATCCAAAATAAACAACCAATCGTTCTCTTCGCACACTGCCTTGACTTCATTTAGATAGTCCTGTTGAGGAATAATCACACCGGCCTCACCCTGGATGGGCTCCAACATTACGGCGACAACGTTTTTATTATCGCTGTATTGCCTGATGACCTCGACGTCATCAAAATCGACATGTATAAACTCACTCACTAGGGGTGAGAATCCGGCCTGGACTTTGTTATTCCCTGTCGCTGAAAGTGTCGCCATTGTGCGACCATGAAAGCTTTCTTTTGCGGTCAAAATAACTGGCAAATCTATACCTTTTTGTCGAGCAAAAAGTCGAGCAATCTTTATCGCCGCTTCGTTAGCCTCGGCACCAGAATTGGAGAAAAACACTTTATCCATTTTGGCTAACTTACACAGTCTTTCAGCAAGTGTCTCTTGGTGCTCAATACGGTACCAATTCGAAGTGTGCAACAGTTCTTGTGACTGTTCTATAATGCTTTTAGTTACTTTAGGATGGCAATGACCAAGATTAACAACACCAACCCCAGAAAGTGCGTCAAAATAGCTCTTACCAGAGGTATCAGTGAGCCAGCAACCACTACCGCTAGTGAAAGTCACATCGAGAGGTGAATAGTTTGACATTAGATTTGACATAGTGCTTCCAGTAAAAAAAATAAAAAAGCCCCATATTGGGGCCTTTGAAACTAAGTTGAATGCATTATCAGTGCAATAGAGCCGCCATTGATATAACTGTCAGAAGATCAAGTCTTCGGAACGAATTTTTTCTTAAAAGCTTTACCGTACTTAGCATTTCTTTTTCAAAAGATTTAAAGAATTAATTATATCCTAGTCTTGTGATTATATTTTTCTGAAATTAGATTAAAAAAAAAGATAAAAAACTCAACATTTGTTGGAACTTTGTGACACAATAGAGTTGTTTTTATTTATATTTTATTTCATTCATTTAAGGAGTAAAAATGCAATTAAACATCTCAGGCCACCATCTCGATATCACTCCAGCTCTCAAGCAACATACAAACGAAAAACTCTCAAAAATTAAACACCACTTTGACCAAATAATGAACGTCAATATGATTTTGGAGGTGCAAAAAGACGTTCAAACAGCTGAAGCTACGATTCACGTGAGCGGCGCTGATTTATTTGCAAAAGCTGAAAGTCATGACATGTATGCATCGATTGACAAACTCATCAATAAATTAGATTCACAAATATTAAGGCACAAAGAAAAACTACATAGCCACAGAGGCTAGTCCATATAAATTATAATATGTCCAATTTTTTCATATCGAGCTTAGCTTGATATGTTCTTTTTGGTGACGGATTGTAATTATGGCTGAAATTGAACTCACTTCTTTCGAAAAGTGTCTGCAAAATTTAATGATCGCCCTAGAAGCTTCGAACCACGAGGAGGCTATAGAACAGCTCAAGGATTTACACCCAGGTGAAATTGCACTCCTTCTGGAAGCCATAAAACCGAAGGATCGTTCAGTCATATGGCCAGGCATTAAGGCTTCTATTCAGGGAGAGGTTCTAAAGGAAGTCAACGAGGATGTTCAATCCCAGTTGATTGATGAGATGTCGGTCGACGACTTGGTTAAGGCAACTGAAAATTTAGACACTGACGATTTGGCTGATATTGTTCCGAATCTACCTGAATCGGCTGTCCATAGTCTACTACTGACATTAGATTACAAGCACAGAGAGCATCTTAACAAGGTCCTGGAATATCCCGAAGACTCTGCCGGCGGATTGATGAATACCGACTTCATTACGGTCAGACCGGACGTCACCATTAGTGCTGTTATTCGTTACTTAAGGTTGCTTAAGGAGATGCCTGTCGACACAGATCAGGTGTTTGTAGTTGATAGGAATTTTACTTATTTAGGTTCTCTTCTCATATCAACCATTCTCACGGAGGAGTCTGGACAGGTTATCATGTCGCTGATTAATAGTGATTTTTCAAAACCGATCCTTGCCGATACTGATGAAGCTGAAGTGGCGCTCCTTTTCGAGCAAAGAAATTTAATATCTGCCCCTGTGATTGACGAAAACAATCAATTGGTTGGAAGGATTACGATCGATGATGTGGTTGATGTTATTCGAGACCAGGCCGAACACTCAGTGATGTCAATGGTTGGTTTGGATGAAGATGAGGACGTTTTTGCACCGATTATTCAAAGCACAATGCGTCGCAGCATTTGGCTTGGTGTTAACCTAGTGACTGCATTCATTGCGGTATATTTTATTGGCTTGTTCGAGGCAACCTTGCAGCAAAAAATTGCCCTAGCCATTCTGATGCCTGTAGTTGCCAGTATGGGTGGCATTGCTGGTACCCAAACCTTAATTATAGTGACAAGGGGTATAGCAACTGGTAGGGTGACAACAGCCAATATCAAGTCCCTGATCAACAAAGAGGTTGCAGTTAGTGGATTGAACGGTATTATTTGGTCAATCGTCATTGCCTTGGCAACCTATTATTGGTTTAGTGACATAGTGTTGAGTCTCGTCATTGGTTTGGCCATTATTGTTAATTTGGTTGTTGCCGCATTTTCGGGCGCGTTTTTACCATTATTGCTGACTAAACTTAAAATTGACCCTGCCTTAGCGGGAGGGGTTATACTGACCACCATCACTGATGTGATAGGCTTTGTTGCCTTTTTAGGTTTGGCGTCATTGGTTATCTAAGCTAACAGATATCAAACTTCTACTAACAATTTCAAATAAGATTAATTTGTTAATAAACTTATGAAGCTTGTTTATACTCATGATAATCGCTTAATGGTTCTGAATGTGAGGAACATTTTGAGCGACCATGGGATTGAAGTTGTTGTTAATAAGGAGTATGCATCGAGCGCTGCAGGTGGTTTGGCACCAATCGATACATGGCCAGAAGTATGGATTGTAAATGATGACGATTTAGACTCATCGATGAAGATTATTGAGTCGCTTGACGTTGAAATTAAGACAGCGATGTGGCAGTGTATTGAATGCCTTGAAATGAACGATGAAACGTTCGATTATTGCTGGAACTGCAAGAGTGATAAATCTTGATATTTCAGCACCAATTTTTTTTGGATGATTTAATGGAGTTTAATGTATGAATGTTTTTCATCTAGCCTATACAGTTACTGACCTTGATTCTGCAAGAAGCTTCTATGGTGAGCTTTTGGGATGCCAAGAGGGCAGAAGCACAGAAACTTGGGTTGACTTTAATTTTTTTGGCAATCAGCTGTCACTCCATGTTGGAGAGGTAGTTAGTATAAGCAAAACCCCCTCAGAGGTGGATGATGTTGCTGTACCCATGCCTCACTTTGGTTGTGTTCTAGATTGGAACAGTTTTTATGATTTGGCCGATAAACTTCAATCAGCAGGTATTAAATTTATTGTTGAGCCATATATCCGATTTAAAGATTCACCAGGAGAACAGGTGACCATGTTTTTTGAGGACTATTCTGGGAATGCCATTGAATTTAAAGCTTATCGAAATCCCTCTGAAGTTTTTAGTAAATAGTTTGGTCTTTAATTTTTTGAAATATTAAATATTAAAACAATAATAGTTTTTGTTGCTACCTTAGTCTGTATTAATCCTAGTTTTGTAGTTCTTTGCATATCTTATAAACACTCATTACATCATCCTCTGTACAGGCTATAGGACCTACGTTAACCCGTATCACAAATAGATCGTCAACAAGGGTTTGTGTGAGGTAGGTTCGGCCGTCCTCATTAATTGTATTTAACAGATTTTTGGTGGCCTCATTGGCATCCTGACCGGCCGGGCAATACTGAAAAGTAAACAAACCAAATGGGCAATTCGTTAAGACTTTATAGTCCGAATCCTGGGCAAACTTATATGACAATTTTTGCGCCCAATCCACATGATTTCGTATCATGTCTTGTAAGCCATCAAGACCCTCAGCACGCATTACAAACCAAAGTTTCAAAGCTCTAAAACGACGTCCCAATGGCACAGTCCATTCATTAAAGTTGGTGACTTCTTCTGCGTCCAGGGTTTGCAGGTAGGCGGGTCTTAAGCCTAGAGTATTAATCTGTAGAGTGGGGTCAGCCAAAAACTGCACTGAACAATCAAATTGGGCACCCAGCCATTTGTGAGCATTGAAGACAATAGAGTCAGCATCGTCTACCCCTTGCCAGTATTGACGGAATTCGGGGCAAATCATAGCCGATCCAGCCCAAGCAGCATCTACATGGGTATAGAGGTTAAATTCCTTAGCCACGGCAATAATCTCGGCGATGTTATCTGAGGCACCGATGGAAGTGCCACCAATGCACAATATCACCCCAGCAGGTATGTATCCTTGCGCCAGGTCAGCTTCTATCTGGCAACGTAATAGCGTCGCATCCATAGACAGGTTTTGGTCTACTTCAATTTTAATAAGATTGTCTTGGCCAATACCCGACAAACGTACACTTTTATCGACCGAGCTATGGGTTTGGGTAGATGCATAAATACGCAGTCTTGGAGCACCACAAGTGCCCTCAGTTAGACCTTTAAAATTTAACGCTCTTTCTCGCATGGTCAATACAGCGCACAATGTAGCAGTAGTAGCGGTATCATGGATAGTGCCGGTAAAACCTTCACGTAGACCCAAAGCTTGACGCATCCAATCCACCATAACCTGCTCCATTTCTGTTGCGGCAGGTGAGGTTTGCCACAACATAGCTTGTGCGCCCATAGCATTAACAAAACTTTCAGCCAATATTGACGCAGGTGCGGCGTTGGCGGGAAAATAGGCAAAAAAACGCGGGTGTTGCCAATGAGTCATTGCATCGGGGACTATGCGTTCAAAATCAGCTATGATGTCAGCTATAGGTTCGCCTGACTGAGGTGGAGAACTGGGTAATAACGCCTTAAATTCTCCAGGTGATAGAGAGGGTCGAACGGGCTTGTCTTTTAGTCGTTTGTAATATCCATCAACCCATTCAGCTGACTTTTTTAACCAAAATCCTAATTCACTATACTTCATAATAATTTCTGAATAATTTTATGTTCACTAACAAAACTGCAAACACCACTAAAATAATCTAATAAAGAAGAATATAAAAGTCTAATTTATCACATTATACTTGCAGCTTTGGTATATTTTGCTCTTGCAATTAACCTATTTTTTGTGACCTGGTATTTAAAATAAACTTAAATGAATATTACATCCATAATTTGTGACTATAAATCTAATATTGAGGACATCTGTGCAATAAGATACGAGGTTTTTGTTGATGAACAAAATGTCCCAGAGGAGCTCGAAATTGATGGCCTTGATGGCGAAGCGAAACACGTTTTGGCTTTTGTTGATGGTCTGCCAATAGGTACTGGAAGAATTCTAGATGATGGACATATAGGTAGGGTCGCTGTTCTTAAGGATTACCGTGGTTTTGGAATTGGCAAGCTGATTATGAAAGAGCTGATTAAATGGGCTCAAGATATGAGTCTAGAAAAGGTTTGGTTGTCCTCGCAATGGCATGCTCATAGTTTCTATTTAGATCTTGGCTTTGTCTGTGTCGGTGATATTTACAAAGAAGCTGGAATTGACCACATCAAAATGTTTAAGGCAGTCTGATTGGCTTTAAATATATAAAATATAAAAGTCCAAATTTCGTTTGTTGTGTGAAGGTGAGTGTATATTTAAACTTTAGCGGATATTGGGCTTAGTTAAGTTATCCACATGCAAAACTGCATTTACCTGATCTTCGCTCATGAGACCTTCTTGGATAATAATCTCACGAACTGTAATGCCTTCCTTAAGTGCTCTCTTAGCAATACGAGCTGACTCTTTATAACCCAACAGCGGAGTAAAAAATGTCGCAATACCGGGGCTGGTTTCAACATAATGCGCACACACCTCCACGTTGGCTGTAATACCCTCCACGCATTTCGTTCTGAGCATGATTATCGCATTGGTCATATAGCGTAATGAACGTAGGATATTGACCGCTAATACTGGCTCAAAAGCGTTTAGCTGCAGTTGTCCGCCTTCAGCGGCCAAACTAATCACCAGATCATTGCCTATCACTTGAAAGGCGGTTTGGTTGACGGCCTCTGGAATAACCGGGTTAACTTTACCTGGCATCATTGAAGATCCCGCCTGAACTGCAGGAAGGTTAATCTCATTAAAACCAGCGATTGGGCCAGAAGATAATAATCTTAGATCATTGGATATTTTTGAAAGCTTTATGGCTAGACGCTTAAGAACGGATGAAAACGACACAAAAGCACTGGTGTCAGATGTCGCCTCAATCGTATGTGGATCAACCACTAACGGTAACCCTGATAATTCTGCCAAGGCCTCCACTGCTAATTTTGGATAATCAGGGTGGGAATTAACCCCTGTACCAATTGCTGTCGCCCCTAAATTTATCTCTAAAAATAATTCTGACATTTCGTTGAGTCTGTCAATGTCGAGTAATAGGGTGTCTCCAAAGGCACTAAACTCCTGGCCGAGAGTCATCGGCACTGCGTCTTGGAGTTGCGTACGACCCATTTTGATAACATCGACAAATTCACGACCTTTGGCATAAAAGGCATCAGATAGAGATTTGATTGCTTCCAGTAACGGATCATACTCTTTTAAAAATCCAACCAATAAAGCTGTCGGATAAGTGTCATTCGTCGACTGTGACATATTGACATGGTCAAGTGCTGAGATAGTGTCGTAATCGCCTTTTTCTTTGCCTATTATTTCCAGTGCGACATTGGCAATTACTTCGTTGGCATTCATATTGGTTGAGGTTCCAGCACCACCCTGGATAATCTCAACAACAAACTGGTCATGAAACTCGCCGTTGATAATCCTCTCGCAAGCAGAGGCTATTGGATGATAGATATCATCTTCTAATAATCCTAGTTGATTATTTGCACGAGCACAGGCCAGTTTAACCATGGCATAAGCAATAACAATGTTCGGATAAACGGAAATGGCAACTTCGGCAATGGGGAAATTATCCATAGCACGCTTGGTGTGAATGCCATAATAAGCATCACTGGGTATTTTCATTTCACCGAGAAAGTCGGATTCTATTCTATATTTCACAATCTCTAGTAATTAATAAATGTAGTATCAAATAACAATAGCTATATTTTTTTGAGGATGATACGCTCATAAATTCTTAATTGAGAAATTATTATTTAATTTGATGTGTGAGGGAGGGTAAATTTTGTCTGATATGTATGGAAAGTTAGTTTATGCCAAAATACTTTCTTTGAGTTCTCTAAATGAGGATTCTCCTTGCAATTGTCTGACAATTTTAAGAGCGAAATCTATTGCAGTTCCTACACCCTGAGAAGTCATCACTTTGCCATCGATAATGGTGGATTGGTCATGATGATATCCTTCGATTCTGATTTGATTTTCGATGCTAGGGTAACAAGTAAAATCATTATTTAAAACATCAGCAGTGTGGAGTGCTAGAGGTGCTGCACAGATGGCACCAATGTATTTCCCTTGATCTTTCATTTGCTTCAGTATTGATTGAACATTTTCACTTTCACTAAGGACAAGAGTTCCTGCTAAGCCACCAGGCAGGGTAATCATATCGAAGTTATCGATGTCCAATGAGTCCAAGAGACAGTCGGCAGCAACTTCGATTCCTTGACCGCCTTTGATG